>ENA-OPSV01000400-OPSV01000400.1-human-gut-metagenome-genome-assembly--contig:-NODE-400-length-35519-cov-15.570550_pt1 | contig 35519 bp, 37 predicted proteins | sample MGYA00241460_ERZ501912 | MGnify/ENA primary metagenome ERZ501912 (study PRJEB25962, sample SAMEA2042402) | human gut metagenome | biome: human gut; feature: human-associated habitat; material: faeces...
GTTATCGTATGTGGCAGAAAAAAGAGTCTAAACTGGAACTGGCAGCCTCCATGATTCGGCAGGTTATGCCTGAATTTCACAGCAAAGATCATGTCGTCATCCTTTGTGACAGTTGGTATACAAAACAGAACCTGGTATCCATCATTGATGAATATCCGAATCTGGATCTGATTGGCAATGCAAGGATTGATTCTGTCATGTATGATCTTGCACCTGCACAGACCGGTCATCGGGGACGTCCTGCCAAACATGGAAAACGTCTTTCTGTTGAAACAGATTTTACGTTTTCCAATGAAAAGATCGGTGATTATTATACCGGTGTCCGCCGGGTTCTCGCTAAGATCTTCGGCAACAGGGAAATCCTTGCCTATGTCACTACCACAGAAAAAGAACATGGTACAAAACGACTGTTTTTCAGTACCATTTTCCCGGAAGATCTGCAGATTTTCTGTGCATGGCAGGAAAAAGCACCATTGAACCAGACCGGAAGTGACCGTATGAAATACATTCCACTGTTGCTATATTCGTTTCGCTGGAATATTGAAACAAGCTATTATGAACAGAAAACGTTCTGGTCTTTTTGCAACTATATGGTGCGAAGCTGCAAAGGGATTGAAATGCTGGTTAATCTGATCAACATCAGTTACTGTGCCATGAAGATTCTGCCCTATTAGAACGAACATTTTTCTGAGTACCGTACAAAAAGCGTACAGGAGTTTCGTTTTGAATTAAGTCAGGGCATTCGCAGTCAGATATTTTTTTCCACTTTCGTGAAAAATATCGAAACACATATAAAATCAAATGCTATGACAAAGACCTTAAAACAGCTGATTCATCAACAAGTCTATCATTTATAAAGTTGTAAAGTGGTGTTTGCTTATTAAAGTTTCTTTAAAGAACATCATCCTCTTAAATGCATATATAGCTATTTTAGATATATATAATTACAAATCTAGTAAATTCAATGATATAATTCCCTTTCCCACAATAAGTTAAGCTTTATAATCTGTAAACTTAAAAATAGACTATATTTGAGTTGGTGACGTTAAAATAAAGAATAAAGAAATAATAAGCCTTTTTAATAAAAATAAATTCCCAAGATCATTTGATATCCCAAAAATATGTCTTTGAAAATTGGTTATTATGATTGGATATTATCATAAATATCGTACTAAAATATATCCTTTGATTACAGCGTTTCCAAAAGTACAGATATGCGAAAGTATAAAATGAATAGAATGTATGCTTAATTAAAAGTAGAAAGTTCAGTATTCAGGCAAAAAGAAAATTGGTCAGCAATACTAAAGTAGAAACCGTATTAGTTGATGCAACAGAAATTGAGCTTGAACGCCCCAGAAAAACATTAAAAATACTTATTCTTGCTGACACAGGCTATTTTTGAATAATAAAAATCCGCACCTATAGCCAAATACCTAAAAATCTTCAAAGAAACACCGTTAACTCTCGATAAAAAGGCTCATAACTATGCCATTTTAGAGCAAAGAATTTATATTGAACATATAAATCATTATATAAAAATTTTATCTTCTTGTTACGGAAAAAATATTTACCTTGCGTGTTTCTTTGATTTGTTGTATTTATAATTTTCAAATTTAAGTTATCGAACAAGTCTAATAAATTTTACTTTAAAATATGCATGTATATGATTATACACATACATTGATGCAATTATGTGTATAATTTATAAAATAATTTAATATGCACAAATTAGTATATATTTATTATCATACATATATTAACATATTTATAAATAAAAATATATATTTATCTGACACTAACTATCCATATTATCTAAACTTTGGGGTTAACTTTACTTCATGTAAATCTGAGTTGAAATAATTTTCAAATAGATATAATATCGTTTTGATTTATAAAGTTATTGATGGAAAAGCTATTTGTTACTATAAATCGAATGATTTAAATAATAGCAAAAAAGAACTAATTTCTTCAGAAGAATATAATAGCAGAACTAGTCTTAAGGATATAGAAGGATAGAGTAAAGAATATTTATAATTTTACTTAATCCACAATGGAAGTGCGAGCACATACAATAATGTACTCGCACTTTTTACATTTACTAATTGTTAAATAGGTTGCAAATGTTTTGATAAAAAGATAGTAAATTATATTTTGTGTATTTTAGCATGGTATTTGAAGCCAATCTATTAAATTTAATGATTTGATTCCGTCATAAGAATTTATATAATTTCTATCCATTGACAGTACAATTTTTTCATAATTATCTGGAATCATACGAAGTGGCCTGAGTTCCCTTTCTCTTGTTTCGGGGCTTTGCATACTTTCAGTGACTTGAATATATAACTTATCATCAGGTTTTTCTGCTATAAAATCAACTTCTGTTTCTCCAACCTTTCCTATATAGACACGATAATCTCGACGAAGAAGTTCCAAGAAGACAATATTTTCAATTATGTGACCTCGGTCTGTATCACGGTACCCCAGAAGCATATTTCTGAATCCCATATCTATTATATAATTTTTTTCAAGTGTTTTTAGTAATTGCTTTCCTTTTACATCATAACGACTTACAGGGAAAAAGATAAAAGCATTATGAAGCATAGAAATATATTTATCAACCGTTTTTCCTGCTACTTTTTTTCCATTATTTGAAATATTTCCTTCATTATATAAAACATTTCCTATACTGTTTGGTGAAGTGATACTGCCTATATTTGAACATAAGAACAATATTATTTTTTGCAGCATATTTTGGTCTGTTTGATTATTTCTTTGAAGAATATCACGCAATATAACTGTTGAGTATATTCCCTCTAATGCCTGATTGCTTCTTGCTTCATTGAATTGATATTCCCTTAGAATAGGCATACCTCCAAACTGTAAGTATTTTTGAAATTTTTCCTCTGTTGTAATTGATTTCTCAAAATTATAAAAGGTCAAAAATTCTTTAAAGGATAGTGGAAGCATACGAATTTCTACATACCTTCCGGAAAGCAAAGTTGAAAATTCTGTTGACAAAAAATAAGCGTTAGAACCTGTAATGTAAATATCTACATCAAAATCTATTCTGAATGATTCGATTGCTTTTTCCCAATGTTCTATTGCTTGAAGTTCGTCAAAGATAAGATAAGTTCTTCTTCTTTTTGAGATTTTACTACTTATAAAATCATAGAAATCAATATAGTTTTTTAAATTTCTGTAACGCAATGATTCAAGATTCATATGAATTATATTCGACTCAGAAATACCATTATCTGTAAGATATTTATGAAATAACTCAAGTAAAGATGATTTTCCGCATCTTCGTATTCCAGTTACGATTTTCACTAAATCAACATCTTTGTTTTGAATAAGTTGCTTTAAATATTTTGGACGATTTATAAGCTCATGCATAATAATTCCTCCTTATATTTTTAAGATTATTATACCCAAAAATTCAAAATAATCAATAGTTTTGGACTTAGAAATCTAAAATTCAAATAAATCTAATAATTTTATAAATTTAAGTTAAAAAAATAAAAATGTCACATACATATACCTATATATGTATATAGGTATATATTCAAATATCTTAATAATAACCTATATAATAAATCTTTAAACTTTAAAATGGTTTATTTATTTTATTAACTCAACTTCTGCAAATTATTATTAGCAGAAGTTGAGTTAATCTGTAATAAAAATATGCAAAGCTACATAAAACTAAGATGTAGCTTTGCATATCTAACAGCATACGCTTATACATATATGTGTATGTTTATATACCTATACATCACTTGGATTCTTCGATATATTTTCTAAGAGCCTCGTTAATGGCTTCATTAACAGATATACCTTTATTTATAGCAATACTTTTTATTTTTTCATAAACACTTGGCTGTACTAAACTTTGTACCCTTTTACTTTTTGTTTCAATATACATCGGATTTACTTTATATCCGGCAGGAGCTTTTGCTTCAAATTCTGCGGTAATTTGTTGAACATCTTTATTACTTGTTGTTTCCGTAGATTCCTCTATTTTTTCTACAGTTTCCGGACTTATAAATTGCATAACAGGATTATTACTTTTAAAACTTTTTTTTTGCATTATAACTTTCCTCCCATAACTTCATCTGTAAATGATTTATAATCAGCAGCGGCATTGCTTTTTGGTGCATAACTGTAAATATTTTGTTGTATTGCTTGTGCCTCTTTGAGGGCTATACATTCTCTTATTTTTGTATTAAATACAATCGTTTCAAGTTTTTCAGCAGTATCTTCAAGAAGTTCAACCATATCTCTTGTTAAAACTGCTCTTGCATTATACCTTGTTATCAGTATTCCTTTAATTTTTAGAGAATGGTTACAGTATTTTTTTACGGTCTGAATAGTGTTGTTTAATTGCCCTATACCTTGCAAACTGTAAATATCCGCTTGAGCAGGTATAATAACGCTGTCACAAGCTGTTAGTGCATTAACTGTAAGGGTACCAAGAGCAGGAGGTGTATCTATAATTATATAATCATAGTTTTCTTTTATAGTTTCTAAAGCTTCTGCAAGTCTATACTCTTTTCCCGTTTCTGTTATAAGGGTATCTGCACCAGCAAGTGCTGGACTGGCTGGAATAATATCGCAAGATTCAGTTTTTATAATCGCTTCCTGTGCAGTTGTTGCTTGAGTAAGAACTTCAAATGAAGATAATTTACTATTTACGGTTTTTACATTATAACTAAGATTACTCTGTGCATCAAGGTCAACTAATAGAACTTTATAACCGTTAAGAATTAACCCTGCACCTAATGCACTTGCTGTTGTACTTTTTCCGACACCGCCTTTTTGATTGATTATAGCTATTATTTCTTTCATTTATAATACCTCCTGAAATATTGCATTTGCTATTGTAGCTTCACATTTGTTATTTTCTCGTTCAAGATTATGAGCATAAATCATTGTTGTTGCAATACTGCTATGTCTTGCAAATTGTTGTACTTCCTGTGGATTTCTTCCTCCAATGAGTGAAAGTGTTACTGCTGTATGTCTAAGACTATGTGCTGTTAATCTTGGACTGTCATATCCTGCATTTCTAAATCGTTGTTTTACAATTCCGCTTATACTTCGTGTTGAAAGTGCTTGTCCAAAGTTGTTGTTGCTCGTTGATGTAAAGAGTGCTTGCTCTGGAAATATCTTTGTTCGAGTTTTTAGATACTCTCTTATAGCTGTTTCAGTTTCAGTAGGAATTTTTACATAGTCTTGTTTTTCGTCTTTACCTTTTCCTTGAATAAATAAAACAGTATTATTTCCGGCAGTTCTCAAATCTTCTATATTTGCTCTTGATACCTCAATAGTTCTTAATCCACCAGTAATCATAATAACCAATATAGCATAATCTCGTTTTCCTTTTGTTGTTGAACGGTCTATATTTTGTAAAACTGTTTTAACCTGATTGCTGGTGAGATAATCTTTTTTATATGTTTTTGAAATGCTTGCACCTTTTATATGTTCAGCAATATTGGGATAGATATTTTCTTGTGCTGTCCATTGAAAAAACAATTTTATTATGGTTATGTAATTTTGTATAGTAGTAGGTTTATGACCTGTAGAAATTAAATTTTCTCTAAAACTTAATATATCACTTCTTTTGGGAGTATTTATATTCTCTCTTGCAAGAAAATTTTTAAATTGCCGAATAGCTCTGGTATAGGTTTGTATTGTTTTAGGTTTTGCATCGATATACTCAATAAATTTGGTATAGATTTCAGGTGTTAATGTTTCTGAGTTTATTATATTTGTATTTAATACGGGAATAATTTCTTTCATTTTCACACCTCATGTATACATACAGCTGTATGTTAATATATGTATACTCATAATTAAATATTAGTTATAAATTATTTTTGCTAAGGCTATACACATATACACAGATATGTATATGTGTATATGTGTATAGCTATTATATAACTTGTTAATAAGAAAATCAAGTGAATTTTCTGATATTTTTCTAATACAATAAAATAGTTTAACTCTTAGCGTTATATAAAAAGAATGATATTTCAATTGTCTGAAATATCATTCTAAAAAAGTTATATAATTTGATATCTACATTTGCTGGTTTTCTGTTTACTGTAAATCTAATATGAAAGTAACTACCATTTTTACTTCCTCATTATAAAGAACAACCTCTAAAAAATTTACTGAACTATAAAATACTATAAAAATATGTACTTTACAAAATTTAATTTTAGAAAATATTTGATTTGTTTTTTTTATGTCGTTCTGCCATAACTGCATGATTTATATGTACTTCAAAAATAACACTTGTTATCGACTTACCACTTTTCTTGTATGAAACATCTACCCATATATCAGATTTTTCATTTATCTCTCTTAATGCGACTTCAATTGTATTTTTTTTAAAATCAAAAAACTGTTTATACTTTTTTTCGCAGCCAAAAAATTGTCGAAGTTCATCAACTTTAAATTCATGTTTCAATTTTTCATTTCGATATTTTCCGTCTTCACATTTCAGGATTTCATAAAGTCTAATTGAATAGTATGAGCTAAACTCAAGAATATTTTTAAGTTGATATTGCGTAAACCATTTTTCAAGTTCCAAGATATAAGGTTTAATTTCATCAGACAAACGAAGTGTAAGCTCACCATTACCATCATACCTTGCTGTACTTATCCAATGAAACATTTCCCAAGGATGTTTTGGGTTTCCTGTGCCAATATATACTACAGATTTCATGGCATCTTCACAAATGAATTGAATATCTCTGTATAGATTATTTTTAGGAATATCAAAAAAGTCAGCTAAGTCAGCTATTTTACATGAATAAGTCTTTAAATCTTTATCCTCCTTAACTACTTGTGTTATAAGTAGTCTGATTAATCGGGCTGTTTGTAGAGTCATTGACTGTTTACCTTTGATTATATCGTTAGCAGCAGCTGTGTAATGTTCTGCATTATATGTAATATCATATTTTTTAGCATTTGACATAATTATACAGACTCCTTTTAGTTAATTTTCAGAATTTTTAAAAGATTTTTTGTACAAGTTCTAAAGAATATCAATAATATAATTTATAAGAAAGATTTACAATTATAGATATTTTATCACTTAAAAACGAGGCTGTCAATGCTAACTCGTTTTTTAAATTTTAAGTATCAAAACCTCGTTTTTAAGATAAAAAATGCGACAACCGCCGTATTTAAAATTACAAATAATAAAAATATATAATCTGTATACACATATTAGTATACAAATATAAATAGTATCATATGTATATTTTATAAATCAAAATAATTGTAAAATGTAGTTGATTTATATAAATATTAAATATTATGTAATAAATTATGTAATAAATTATGTAATAAATAGTGAAAACTGCACAAAATACGAATATAATATTTAAAATCAACTGACTAATAAAGTATTGCAAAATGAGTAATCGTAGAGTATACTTATAATATTAGTGGCAATTTGACAAAAATTAGTACACAATATACAAGTACAAGCTATGAGTATGATAAGCTCGATAGAATTGTATTTGTAGTGAATCGCAGCGGTAATGCAACGGTCTATGAATATGACGCAAATGGCAATCGTTCAGCCGTCCGATATGCCAATGGTATATTTGCGACATATTCCTATGATAGCCTAAATCGCCTTATAAAAGAAAAGATTGTCGATAAAAATGGCAAGAATATTGCAGTTTATGAGTATACGCTTGATAAAAATGGTAATTATTGGCATAATGGTATATTATGGGATGATAGTACACATGAAACAATTATACAGTATCTAATAAGGAGTTAATTGTGTGAGAAAAAAATATAGCAAAGCTCAGTTCATAAGAATAGTCATATTATCTGTTTTAGTAATGTTGTTAATCAGTCTGATTTCTTATCCGTTTGTATATAGAGTTATTAACAATTATCAAAACTATATCATTAATAGACAATGTGTTATTGATTATGTTCATTCTACATATGGGAATAATTTTGAAATTACAGATTTAAGTATAGGTTCATTTAAGGTTGCTGTTTTTGAAACTGCATCAACTGGATATTATGGTTATGATTTATTTAAAATTAAAGACAAAAGTGGAAATGAACCCGATTTTCGTATAGAAATATTTAAAGGAAAAGTTTCTCACGATTATTATACTCATGATAGAAATAAATATTTTTATGAAAACTATATAAATGAGTATATTCAAAATTACATTTCCAAAGATCAATATATTATAGACATGCTATTGTTCGACACCTCATCAGAAAAGTATGATAACTATGAAGAGGTAATTTCGAATAGTAAAGAAACAAAAAATCTGCGAGTGGTAGTCTGGATTCTTATATATGCAGATTTTGTTGAACCTGAAAAATTCAAATGGATTGATACTCTATACAACGATTTAAATACTGTAAATTATAAAGAATTATCATTATACTTGAGTTTTTCGTCCGATAAAGATTCAACAAGGGCGTTATATGCTAACAAATATAACAGAATATCAACAAATGGAAATATCACACAAGATACATTAAGTGAATTTCTTAATAATAAAGAAATTTATAGCTTAAAAAATTCTCTGTCTTATACACAGGAAAAGTAAAACTTTATAATCAAATAGTAAACTTGAGTATTATAGAACAACAAATTCTATAATACTCTTTTTATATACTATATAAAGAATAAAGAAAAAATATTAAAAATTTAATCGAAAATAGAAGTTTTCTCATATTCTTCAATGTCGTATGTAGCTTCATAACTATCTATCTTTGTTATATTTTCATCTTCTTTTAGATAATCTTTATAATCTATATCAATCAATTTTCTTATATAACCATAACGATTTGGAATATTATTCTTAGTGGCTCTGTACTTTAATTCATTATATTTTGTAGATAAATAGGAAACACGCTCTGGCTCCTTAATAAATGCTGAAATTTGTATATATAGTCCTTGTAACTCTTCCTCTGTAAATTCATTCTTACAAACTGATGAAAGCTTTTCTATCAAAGTTTTGGGTAATTCTTCATTATTTTTTACATTTATTCCTGTTTCGCTATCTTGTTGTTCTATAAAATCATTGAGAGATAATTTATCTACAAATTTTGGATTTTCTTTAATATAAAATATTATTGTTAACCATTTTCCTCCATTCCCAGCTTTTCCTCTTTCGTAGGTATATGTAATATCTGTATTCTCAGCAAGAGCCTGTTGACAACTATCAAGAACTCGAGTTTTAAAATTATTCCATCGAGTATACTCTGTTGTCATATCTAATCGATTTCTTAAATTCTTAATAGTTATTTCAAGTGTACCAATCTTTTCGTATTGTTTTAGTAATTCATACATTTTTACCTGATTCGCAGATTTTAGCTTTAAAGCATTCCAAAGTTGATACTTAAAATAATTTTTCTTGATATTAAACATTAAAGGTAGGGCATCATCAGATGCTTCTATTTCGACAGACCAATCTTCTGTTTCTTTATCTTTAAAAACCCTGCAACGCTTAAAAAGAGTAAAACCTGTATAACCTCCGTCATCGTTCATCTGGTTGAAAACTTTACATAATAGACCGTTTGTAACTTCTTGAAAGTGCTGAATATTCATTCGCCCTATTTCCATGATTTTTTGAAATTCTTCAAGTTTGAAAATAACTTTACGAGTATCTATATTTCTTGCATTAATCTTAGCAAGATAAATACTAAAAAATCTTAATTGTTGTAATGTCATCCCATTCAACCGAAGTTCATTCAAAAATCTTGCAAATGAATGTAGTCAATATTTTCTCGGAAACCGCATAAACACTGGATTTTTTTGAACCGAAAACAAGATAAAAACAAGATAAAAACAAGCTAACAAACAATAATGGAAAAAATTTTGTATGTTAGCTTGTTAGAAAAAGTAAGAATAAAAAATTAAAAATTCAAAGGCAAAAATTATAAATAATATTATTAAATTAATATATTTTAATTTAATAAACACGAAATATTTTATTATAACTAGATTATTGATTTAATCAATAATTGTTAAGCTTTGCCATAAATAGCCTTTAAAGCCTTTCTAAGACATTTTACGTTTCAGATGATAAAATTATCGATTACCCTCTAAAAATGCCTTACAGGACATTTTTAGAGGATTTAGAGGTGTTCGAGAAGTAATATCTATGATTATATGCTTTTTTATAAATTTAGTGAATGTAAAAATTAAAGAATGTTAATACTTGAAATAGCCTATTGCATATGATATAATAAACTTAGGCTAAAAGATATGAATGTTTCCGTAAGGAAAGCAAAAGCCCCCAGAGGTGCGATCTCTGGGGGTTTTCTATTCCATTTTTGCAAGGTGGCTTATACCTTAGGTTGGTTGCCAATTACTTCTTTCCGTCCAACCATTTGCAGATATAGTGGCTAATTATACCTGCCATAACAGAAATTAGTAGAGATATGAATGAATTTTCCGTAAGTCAGCCCCCCTTTCCTTGCCTGTTTAGGGGTGGCAACAACAATATTATATCATAAATAGATATTGCTTGCAATAAAAAAGTGATATCTGTTTATGATATAATACATTACATTACATTGTAATTAGTAGTAATATAAAAGTTGACGATACAATATATCTATGATATAATAAAATTAATGAATGATTTTATATAAATACGAAAGGATGGAATAGAAATGGCAGACGTAACAGAGAAAAAAGTACGCTCTATTAGAGCAGATGAAGAAACTTTCGCAAGGTTTAAAAAAGTATGTGAACAGGCAGGGGGGCAACAAGAGGCTCTTACAGCCCTCCTAAGTAGCTTTGAACTAAATCAGGCTAAAATTACCTTACCAGGACAAGCAACGCTTATAGACGATTTTAAGGCTCGTATAGACGGTGTTGTAAATTCGTATATCAATGCACTTGAGCTTTCTGTAAATGCAGAAGAACGAATAAGAGAAGAATTCAGATTAAGTATTGATACACAAACAAAGACAATAGCTAATTTACAATCTAAAAATGAAAAAATAAAAACTGAACTTGATAGTACCAAATCAGTTTTGGAAGAAATATCAGTTGCCAAAGATGCCAAAATCAACGAAATGATGGTTGAATGTAATACCGTAACCAATAAAGCAACAATAGCTGATAAACAAAGGGAACAAGCTGAGCAAATAGCAAATATGGCAACGGAACAGGTACAGAAACTAAAAGAAGAAATTGAAATTTTAAAAGATAAAGCAGAAAAATCTGACAAATATAAAATAAAGTTAGAGCAATTATCTTCTGAAATTAAAAATCTTCAAGAACAATTAGCTGTTGAAAAAGAAAATAGAAAAAAAGAAATTGAGGTTGCTAAAAGAGAACAGGCAATAGCAATCAAGCAAGCTATAGCTGATACAAAAGAAGAATATCAATTAAAGATTGATACAATGCAAAAAGAACATTCAAAACAAATATCTCAGTTACTTGCACAGAATGATTCAAAAACAACAAAGAGTTCTAAATAAATTTTAAGTATAAGTAAGAAGGTCGCAAGCTTAGATTTTGTATAGCAAACGCTATACAAAATCACTTGTTAGGGTATAACCCTAAAACCCTAAATTTTGCATTTGGCAAAATTCTAAAATCGCTTTTGCTCACCCAATTTACAGAATTTTGAAATTTATTCAAAATTCCGAAACTGTAAAAATTAAAAAAATAATTGAAAAAGAAAATATTTTTCAAAAAATATTTTTTCTTTTTTGAAGAATAGTCTTAGTAGAAAAATTTAATTTTAAAAAACTCTTAAGTTTACTGAAATTAATTTTTTTAAAAATTAGTTTTTTAGGTGAGTGTAGCGATTTTTATTTTTCAATTTTTAAGAAAATAATATTTTTTAGGAATTTTCATAAAAAACAATTTTGTATAGCGCCTGCTATACAAAATCTCTGCTTGCGACCTTAAATTTAATTTGATTAGTGAAAGGAGCTAAAAAGTATGTCAGAGGAAAAGAAAAGTTGCCAATTAAATTTAAGACTTACTCCATCAGAACTAAATGAGATAAAGAGAAAAGCAGAAACTGCACATATGAGCGTTTCTAATTATGTTGTTTATGCTTCGGAAAATAAAAAAATAATTGTTTCTGAAAACATTCCCAGACTTCTTTTAGAGATAACTCGTATTGGTACAAACATAAATCAGATTGCACATATCGGTAATTCACAGAAATATGTCAATAAGCAACAACTTGACGAGGTTTTGAATTTACTTCAAGATATAGAATCCATAATGCAAAAAATACTTTCTGAGATATTTAATGAAGATGAACATACATTCAGAAGTCTGGAAAGAAAGATAGAAAATCTTAGAAAAGAAGTTAAAATATTATCATCAAAAATTGAATAATAGCAAGCACTGCAATGTGTGTCCACATATTGCCAAAATTGTCCTCCGTCTGTCGGTCAATTTTCTTGTTAGGGGGACACCCTAAAACCCTTATAATAAAAAACAGGAACATTTTTATTCCTGCTTTTTATATTTTATAGCTTGTAATATAGGTACTCTAATTTACTATTTTTATTCAACTCGATAGTTTAGTGCAACTATAATTATAGTTGTGAATAAATATGATTGTAATGATAGCTCAAATTATAACAAAGTTTACCAGAAAGTGACTAATTTTACCAGATTCAACAATTTTAATGTAAAACGTGCTACAATAAGAATAATAAACATTTAAATGTTTATGCTTGAAATTTAAACACTAAATTAAGAAAGGAGAAAAGTGTATATCAAGTGAGTAGGAGAAGAGGTCTATAAAAAATTAAGGAGTGGTAAAAAATGCATGGTAAAAAAACTTTGTCTATTATACTTGTTATTTCAATGTTTGTTACAGCACTTATAATACCAAGTTCTGTATCAGCAACGGAAACAAGTTCGATTACAATTCATTATTTCAACGGAAATAATTTTAAAGAACCGTATGTATATTATTATTCTAATAATAATCAGCCTGTAACATGGCCTGGTTCAGCTATGAAAGCTGAGGGCAATAATTGGTATAGTTATATTATTTCCAATATGTCAGAGGCAAAAATAATTTTTAGTGATAACGGTAAGAGTCAATATCCTACACAAAATGAGGAAGGATTATCTGTTTCTGGTGAAAAATGGTATAAAAATGGAACATTTTATAATCAAAATCCTGATTCATCAAAAATTACAGTTCATTATTATAATTTAAATTCATGGAGTAATCCGTATATTTACTATTATACAAATACAGAACAGCCTATTTCTTGGCCTGGAGTTGCAATGACTTCTGACGGTAATGGTTGGTATTCATACGATATTTATGGATTTGAGGAAGTGGAAATAATATTTAGTAATAATGGAGCAAATCAAGTTCCAGCACAAAATCAACCAGGATATACTGTAACAGATGAAAAGTGGTTTCTTAATGGTACGCAATATAATTCAGAGCCTGATGGAATTACAGTTCATTATCAAGATTATAATAACTGGGGTAATGTAAATATTTATTATTATAATGGAAATTTAGAGGGTACAAGTTGGACAGGTGTACCTATGTATGCAGATGGTGATGGTTGGTATACATATAAAATTTACGGCTATGATGAAGCGAGGGTTCTTTTCAATAATGGTAAAGGAACTCAAATTCCTCCTGCAATGGAACCAGGATTTTTAGTTTCAGATGAAATGTGGTATAGAAATGGTGCATGGACAACAAAAAGACCAGATGATATAACAGTTTATTTCTATAAACCTGATAATTGGTCTGTACCTAATATTTACTACTACAAAAATGACAATGATACAGGAAAAGCATGGCCAGGTGAAGCTATGACACAAGTTCAGGACAATTGGTACAGCTTTACTATAACTAAATATTCTGAAGCAAAGGTCATGTTTAACAGTAGTTATAACCAAATTCCAGCACAAAACCAACCTGGACTTGATGCAAAAGGTGTGATGTGGTATAAAAATGGTATATGGTGCGATAGTGAAAGCGACACTGATAAGGATGAACTTTCCGATTATATGGAATTAGTCCTTGGAACAGACATTACTAAGATTGACACTGATGGAGATGGACTTCCAGATGGTTATGAAGCTTTAACTCTTGGTACTGATCCGACTAAAATTGATACCGATAACAATGGTGTGAATGATGGTGCAGAAGATGCTGATAATGATGGACTTACCAATCTAAAGGAATATCAACTTGGTACAAATCCAACTAATGAAGACAGCGATAGTGATGGGCTTAAAGATGGAGAAGAAGTCAATACCTACAAAACTGACCCTCTGAAGAAAGATACTGATGGAGATACACTTTCTGATGGCGATGATGTCGCTCTTGGATTTAACCCACTGTTAAAGGATACAGACAACAATGGTATACTTGATTGTGATGAAAAAGTTCAACAAAGCTTTACGCAGAAAATAGAATGTGAAGATAAGCCCCAAGTAACTGATGTTTCAGTTTCTTTTAAGGGAACCGGTAACATAAATTCCACTACAACGGTTACAAGCATATATAATATAGATATGCTTTCTACAAATCTGGTTGGCTTGGTTGGTGCTCCTGTAGAAATAGAAACAGAATCAAGCTTTGATGAGGCTGTTATAAAGTTCAAACTTGATAAGACAAAATTAGGCAATGTTGAGTTTGAAAATCTCGGTATATTGTGGTATGATGAAGAAAACGACCTGTTTAAAATGCAAGATACTACTCTTGATGAAACAAATAGCACTGTTTCTGCGACAGTTACGCATTTCAGCAAGTATATGGTTGTTGATAAGGAAGCTTGGTTTAACGCTTGGCAACAAAATATTGTTTATAACCTTGGTACAGAAAATATCAGAACAGTATTAGCAATCGACTGTTCTGGAAGTATGAGTTGGAATGACCCAGAGTTTTACTATACAGATGGAAATAGTGTGCATACTATGATGACTTATAGAAAAATGGCTGCCAATCATTTTATAAGTTCTATGAAAGATGGAAGCAAAGCTTCAATCGTTACTTTTGATAGTTCAGCAAATGTTGTTGTGCCTATGACAAATGATATTATTACACTTAAAAGTGGACTTTCGTCTATATATTCATCAGGTGGTACAAACTTTAATTCAGCAATACAAACATCACTGCCATTATTTGAAAATGATGTTTCAGATTATTCCAATAAAATAATTATGCTACTAACAGATGGCGAAGATAGTGTTAGTGATAGTGTATTGCAATCAGCATCAAATGAGGGAATAAGAATATATACTGTAGGTATAGGCAATGATATAGACACAAATGTACTACAACACATTGCTAATTATACAGGTGGAGAGTTTTACATGGCTAAAACCGCAGAAGATATAGTTGATATTTACAGTAATATGATGTTGTTACTTGGTGCTGATATGTCAACTGATACTGATGGTGACGGTTTGCCTGATATATTTGAAACATCAGGAATGAGATTATCAACAGGTGAAATTATCTATACCGACCCACTTAATGCTGATACAGACGGAGATGGCTTAAAAGACGGAGAAGAAATTATTCCTCAGTTTAAGTTTGTTGATAGTTTAAGTATAGGATTGCCAGGAGTTTCTTGTGGTATTTATTTCAAGATGAATTCTGACCCTAATATGAGTGATACTGATGGGGATGGTATGAAAGATATTAATGATTCTATACCAAATGGTAGATATGATAACAAAAACATCTTTGAACCACTATCAGAAAAAAGAATAAAATCTTTAAATGAATTTTATAAAAATACTCCAAATACAAACGATTTAATATTAACTAATAATTCACTAAAAACCACCAGAGAATATACAATAGTTATTCAAAAATGTCTGGAATATTTGGGATATTTAGATATGGGTAGTGCTCCATACGGTCAATTTGGTGGATTAACTTATTCTTCACTTTATTTATATCGGCTTAATCACAGAATGTATAATATACATTCAACAGTCGATTATGAAATGGATTATGTCACCTTTTATTCCATTATTAGAAGTGCGGTTAATGCTGGTTTTTCCTTAAATGATTCGATTCTTGAAACAAAAGTAAATGAATTTTTTGTATATAAATATGTACCTGTCACTACTTCATTGGAAAAATTACCATATTCAAATTCTGTGGTTAGTAGTTTATCTTCATATAGGGAAACGATTTATATGTATGATTTAACAACTCCATTAGAAGGAATTTTAAGATATGGTGCACAAGATTTTCATTTTCACTACTATCAATGTAATCATATTCATTCACCAGTAGAAAGTATGTCCTTTAATATTATAAAATACGATAATTCCTCAAAGGAATGTTTGCGTAAGAATGGAGATTATTTATGGATGGTATCTCAAGTTAAAAATAAGGCCAAATATGATATAAAGGTAAAAGAATCTTGGAACAAATTATTCGAAATTATTAATCTTGATTCAATATCTTTCTTTCATGCAAGTTTTCCTTTTGTTTTTAAGAATGAAGAAATAAATGCAGAGATATTTGGCAACATTCTATTTGGATATATTGGAAATGCTGGTGGATTTAAAGAATATGAATTAGTTTCTGGCGGAAGTATATATTCGTTGATTACTGATAAAAGATTGGACAATCAAGAAGATTCTGATAGTATCAGAAAAGGATACAATCTGTACGAAGGGGTTAAACATGACTATTCATATCTCCATATCACAAATCTTTAAAAAAATCTACCATTTACTAAATAAAAATAAGATAAAGATATTATTATCGGTGATTTCTTTGATTGTTTTTATTTCTCTACTTTTTAGAGTAGGAATTTTAACACCATCAAAATCTTCTTATATATGGTATTTTGAAACTCATAAAAACGATTTTGAGTTAATTGTTAATTATTTTGATAAGGCTGATACCCCTTATTATATTTTATGGAATGATTTAAAAGATTTACATAAAATTGATGATACTTCAGTTAAACAAAGTATTATTAAAATTTTATATTTTGGAAATTTTAGTTCTGTTGATGGAAATCGTTTTTTATGTAGTAATCTTATTGATAGAGTTGGAGAGCCGATAGCAATAGTTTACGATTCAACTCACGATAACAAAGAATGGTCTGAGGAATATTGGGCAGAAGGTGATGCGTATATTAAATATAGTTATGCTTATGAACCATTAGGCGATAATTGGTATTACAATTATAGAAATAGATAATGATTTGAATAGAATTTTGGCATGACATTTCAGGAAATTGAAATGTCATGCTTTTTATATGCGAAGTATATAAGTGTATGTAAATACATTTGTAAACAATGACAATAGACAAACAAATTTATATATGATATAATACTGAAGTATAGTGAACTGTATGATTAAAGTATCAGGTATGAGATTATCAACTGGTGAAATTATCTATACAGACCCACTTAATGCTGATATAGACAGCGATGGTTTAAAAGATGGAGAAAAAATAATACCACAGTTTAAGTTTGTTGATAGTTCAGGCATAGGATTGCTAGGATTTTCATGTGGTATTTATTTCAATATACTTTCCGATCCTACTATAAGAGATACTGATGGAGATGGATTATATGATAAAGAAGACCCATATCCAAAAACATTTAATACATATATAAGATATAATAGAAAAACTGTAACAGATTATTGCGATCGATATTATATGAATCCTAACACGAGTTCATTTGCATATTTTGAAAGTGGTGATTGTGCTAACTTTGTTTCCCAATGCATTAATGCTGGGGGAATTTCGATGAATGATGATTGGTATTTTTATAGTGAAGGAATAAAAATATTATTTTGGTATATTTATGAGAATTATTCTTCAAGTTGGACTGTAGCATATGATAATTATAAATATTTTAAAGAAAATAAAAGTATTTCAAATGGTCAAGTTATAGAATTTAATTCTGTACAAGATATGCAAAATGCAATTAAAAATAATGAATACAATATTCAAGCAGGAGACTTAATGTATATGCAATGGGAATACGATCATCCTCATCATGCAACAATTATTGATGGAATAGATTATGAAAAAAGCACATTGACTTATTCTGGTCATACTGATCCACGCAACCATGACGATGTTATAGAAAAATTTTGGAATAATAATCCGAATGGTAAACTCTATATTATTCATATAAATGAGGTAATAATTACATCATGAGAAAAAAGATTATTTTAATTATTTCTTCTTTAATTGTACTTTTAATTATTATCTTTGGGGGATATTATATTATTACATTAAATAATATAAGTTCATTAACATATGATATAATTGAGGAATCATGTTTAAATAACTCTGATTATAAAAATAGCATTTTTTCAGAAGTGATTTCAGAAAAAGAATATAAGCTTTTAAATGTATTCAGCCAAGATAGTGAAAATTATGATAAAATAAAAATCAAACACTTTTTTCATACAAATCCACAGATAACTTTTGTAAACTTAGATTGTATACAGGCTAATTACATTTACGAAGTTTCATACTCAACTTCCAAATATGAAAATAGAGGTTCATCTGCTCATTGTGAATTAACATGGGAATTAAAAAATGGAAAATGGGTAGTTACTAAATACTGGGAACATCCATAAAAATAATTTTATATAAGCAATAAAGGTATGACATTTCAGGGAACTGAGGTGTCATACTCTTTTTATATGCAAAATAGATAAATGCATACAAATACATTTGTAAAAACTAACAATAGACACTTGATATTATAAACTGTATAATTAAGTGCAAATGAGGATTATAATGGCTTGCAAAATGTACTTTGAAACAGCAGGAATGAGATTATCAACAGGTGAAATTATCTATACCGACCCACTTAATGCTGATACAGACGGAGATGGCTTAAAAGACGGAGAGGAAATCATACCGCAGTTTAAGTTTGTTGATAGTTTAAGTATAGGACTACCAGGAGTTTCTTGTGGTATTTGCTTCAATATGCTTTCAGATCCTACTATGAGTGATTCTGATGAGGATGGTTATAATGATAAAGTAGATCCAAGACCATTAAAATGTGATGTATTTAAATATGCTTTGAAAAATGAACAGTATGTAAAAACTTTAAACCAAAATAATGACTTATTATATGGTGGAAATCAAAATTCAATTCAATATAAAAATATTCCTAATGGCGGTTGCGGTGTTATTGCAGCGGCTGACACATTGATTTATTTAAAACAACAGGGAAATATTGATTATTATTATAAATATCCATTAGAAAATATTATTTCTAGATCAATATATAATCAATTTATCACTTCGTTTTCGGATGAATATTTAACTCCTATTGATACAAACAATATATCAGATATAATAACAGAATTATGTTCTTCTCCTGCTTTAGGCGCTAATAGAAAATATTTATCTGAAATTATTTCTAACTTAATTTCAGATAATACAAATACATGGGGTATATTACCTCCAATGTTTGAATCAGGAATTAATAATTTTTTATCTAAAAATAAAATAGAAAATTATTATTGCAAGTGTTTATATAATCCATTGTATTATATTAATAATGAACAAAAAGAAAATTATTATAATGATATAAAGCTATTAATAAAAAAATCTTTATCTAATGATATCCCAATACCTATAATGACATCTTTTGGAAAAATACGTTATAAATATGAAAATGGAGTAACACAAGATGTTTCTCAACATTGGGTTAATATTACTAGTTTAATAGAGGATAATATAACGCATAAAATATATTTAATAATATCGACATGGGGCAAAAAAGCAACGATTAATTTAGATGATTTTATATATAATGCAGGAACAGGTTCTTGTTTTGCATTTATTTTGCCCAAAAATGCGAAATAAAACATGGTGATAATATGAAAAAAAGAACTATTAAAAGAACTATTAATTTTTTTTTAATAATTATTCTATGTATTTTTCTAGAAGCTGGATGTACCCAAATTTATAATATTAATATTGATGGAGTCAATATCTCTTGTGTCAATTTTTCTATTCCTAGTGATAATAATCGTTTAGAGAAAATAATAACTCCAATAGTAAAAACTGTTAAAAATAATTTAGGAAATAATTTAACAATATCTGAAGTTAGAATGCCAAATCCATTAATAATAAACTTCAAATTAAATATTAAAAAAATCGAAAGTGAACATGAACTCAATTTGGTATTTACCGAAATTGAGGATATTCACAATAAAATTAATGAATCAATTACAAATAATATAGAAGATTATAATGTTTTTGATAATTGGAGTATTGAATTATATTATAATAATGAATCTATATTAAAAATAGATTCTAGTGTAAATATGAAAAATAAAAGTTTTTTTAATTCATTATATCTAAATAATACATTTACTTTGAAATTTATAAATAATTTTAAAAATAACTACTCAAGATTATATAATAATACCAAAAAGAAGTTACCTGAGAGTCTAAATACAAATTTTTCAAATATACAAGATTTAAGAACATATGTTAATAGTAACCAAGACTTTAGCTGTCTTTTGAACTTTTCTAATATTAAGTATATATGCTTAATTATTAAGAATGATAGTCTTGATTTATCACCTTTAAAATATTCTACTTCAGCAGAACATATTACTTTATATCTATATAAAGATATAGATATATCTACATTTCCTAAGCTTAATAATCTAAAAGATTTATATATTCATAGTAATTATATTAAAGAATCTGATATTGAAAATTTAAAGGGTAAACTTCTTAATTGTAATATATTATTAGATGATAATATGGAAATTTATTAATGCAATATTTAAAATGACATATAATATTATTAATACATTAAAGATATTAAAATAAAAATCATACTATTTATTATAGTATAACATCTAAATTAAAGATACTCCACAATATTTACAATTTTTAAGATGTTCATTTGATTTTAAGTTAATAAATCATATGGATATTGCCAATCTCAACACTAACATAAAATGTGCATGACATTTCAGGAAACTGGGATGTCATGCTTTTTGTATGCGAAGTATATAAGTGTATGTAAATACATTTGTAAAGAATGACAATGGACAAGCAAATTCATATATGATATAATACTGAAGTATAGTGAACTGTATGATTAAAACATCAGGAATGAGATTATCAACAGGTGAAATTATCTATACCGACCCACTTAATGCTGATACAGACGGAGATGGCTTAAAAGACGGAGAGGAAATCATACCGCAGTTTAAGTTTGTTGATAGTTCAAGTATAGGATTATCAGGATTTTCTTGCGGCATTTACTTTAAGATGCTTTCAGATCCTAATATGGAAGATTCTGATGGAGATAGTTATTATGATAAAGAAGATTTAGCACCTATGACACCATATAAAACACCTATCATTTTATTACATTGTAGAGGAGATAATTCATCTGGATGCTTTGGTATAACTACAAACATAAGTTTTAATGATAACCAAAATTATAATAGTGACAATACAAACAGTGGATTATCATATACAAGTATAGGTTCACAATATATTACCGAAATAAAACTAAAAGAAGGGGACGAAGCAAATCTTGGAATTACTTTGATAAATAATAATTATATTCCAAATAAAAATCTTTTTGTTTTTAATTATCCTAATCTTGATTTCACTAATAAAAATGCTATAAAATTAAAAACATATATAGAAAATTTAGTCTATTCTACATGCTATATAGATACAAAAAATAAAAGTTACTTTTTTCCTACATATAATGATTATAACAACATTAATTATAAGTTTAATTTAATAGGTCATAGTAATGGAGGTCTGGTTGCAAGATATTATATTGAAAATTTAAACGGTGATAAAAATATAGAAAAGTTAATAACTATTGATACTCCTCATTTTGGATCATCTCTTGCAAACGCTGATCTTAATAGTAGTCTTTTAACATTAGGTACATATATTTGTCCACCTATGGATGTTGATCTATCTCAGCATAGTTTAATGTTCGGGGGTTCTAAAGTTTATTTTCCTTCAATAATTAATGGATATGACGCAGCATATATTAATAATAATCAAACATGTAAGCTTAAAGGTAATAAATATAATTATATTTCAACAAAATATTATTTTATATCAGGATTAAATATAAATTATAAGTATTCAAATTATAGCATTATTTCATGTAATATAAATATACCAAGTGTACCTAAGCAAAGTATGATTTATTATTTGCAAGATATTTTAAAAAATTATAGAAATGATATATATATTTATAAAAATGATATGGATAGAGGGGATAATGTAATAAATTTATATACACAGTTAGGATATCAATTTGATCAATTTGATAATTTGACAAATGAAGTCTTTTTTGAAAAGTCTGCAGTTATAATTTGTTCAGATAAGTCTTTAACCATGACAAATAGTTTTCACAATAAAACACTAAAACTTAATATCACTATGAGTAAAGTAAGGGAGTTTTTAAATGATTAAATTTATTAATAAATTTAAAAAAAACACATCAGATTATATTATTATTTTAAGTTTAATGTTTTTACCTACAATTTTGTCTGTCATTTTATCTTTTTTCTTTTGGACCTTTGAAGCATTTGATCGTATAATTATGATAAATAAAAATAGAGCAGCAGTTATAGATTATGTTAATATTAATTATAATTATGAATTTTATGTTAATGATAAAAAAATTTCAGGTGTTAGATCTATATTTGAAACTCCAACTTTAATTCAACCTATAGATATTTTTACAGTTTATAATGCATACGATAATAAAGCAGTTTTTGATATTAGTGCATCAGGTGGAGAAGTATATGAAATCATATATACAAACTAATACAGACAAAGATAATCTAACAGATTATTCAAGTGATGGAAAAAAATTTTCTGGAACACTACATTTTACACTTTATGAGCATTTTGGTTTAGATAAACCTGATGTAGAAAAGATCTATGGAGATTTAGATAGACACTTGATATTATAAACTGTATAATTAAGTGCAAATGAGGATTATAATGGCTTGCAAAATGTACTTTGAAACAGCAGGAATGAGATTATCAACAGGTGAAATTATCTATACCGACCCACTTAATGCTGATACAGACGGAAACGGCTTAAAAGACGGAGAAGAAATCATACCACAGTTTAAGTTTGTTGATAGTTCAAGTATAGGACTACCATGAGGTTCTTGTGGTATTTACTTCAATATGGTTTCTGATCCAACTATGGGTGATTCTGATGAGGATGGTATTTCTGATATTGAAGATACTGCACCATTTTCAAAGGGTATTTATGGTGGATTTGTTGGAGAGTTAACAATTGTTTCAGCAGCACAACTTGATTCATCTGGAGTAAGTCTTGGTCATTCTTTTTTAGTTTATAAAAGTTATGTGAATGATGAACTTGATTTTAGTAATTTTCATTCAGGATATGGAAATAATAGTGAAGGCTATTTTGTTCATTATACTAAGACAGATAAATATAATATAAAAAGAAATAAATATGTTACTATTGGATTATATTCAGATGATGATGGTGGTACAGTTTGTGGAAATTCAATTCCTGATTTATTTAATACAACATTTGGAAATTCATCAAAAACTAATGGTGGTATCAGTTATAATTGGGAATTATATAACTATTATCGTGAAAAAAGCGATAATCAAAAACCCAATGCTGCCTTAACTAAGTCAATAACACAAAAACAATTAAATCAACTTATTAAGTTTGCTGAGTTAAATAATTATTATAGTCTTCTAAACCATAATTGTACCATAGTTGCTTTATGGACTTGGGATTTATTATTTGGAGTTGATTTTTATATGACTATGTTTCCTTATGACTTAAAAAATCAAATAAGTAGTAAAAAAAATAGTTTTGAACTTGATATGGAAGAATTATTAATAAATATGTAGATTATGGAGATATGTAAATGAAAAAAAGTAAAAGTCCTTATATGATATCTTTTATATTAAACTTACTTTTAGGTATATTTTTTTTTATGATAATATTTATGTTTTTTCTTGCATTAAGTACACAAACAGGATATACTTTTTCAACACATAATTCTTATATATTAGAAGCAAAAAAATTATATCATTCTCTTTATGTATATTTATTTCTTTATCTTGTAGTAATAATTTTAGCTAATGTATTGCTTATTAAACTTCATAAAAGAAAAAAGAGAACTTATAAGAATAAAAAATACTTTTTTATTTCAATTATTTCTTTTCTTTCTCCAAGTATATATATTTTTTTCAATTTCATAGGAGAGTTATTAAAATGAAAAAATACATATCTTTTAAAATTATTATCAATATATTTTTTACTTCAGCTATGATAGTTCTATCTAAAATATTTGAAAATATTTTAATAGATAATTTACTAAAAAATGATAATTCTCCCATAGATAATAGATTAATTTATACTTCTTATAATAACTTATTTTTAATAATAATACTTTTATTATTGATTTTAACTTTTATTATTAATATTATGCAATACAGAAAAAATAAACTAATAAATTCAGAAAAAGAGTTGTGTAAGAGTATTTGGATTAATGGGTTAATCTCTATAATACCATTTATTATTCCAATTATTATAATATATTAGATAATTGTAAAATTAATAAAGTTATTTAATTAAAGATTTTGGCATTTTAGGTTCATCAACTAGCCATACCCAGCATGCTTTAGAACCAGTTGAGGCAGCTAGAGAACCAATCCAAGATAAAAATGATGTAAACATAATACTACAGTCCCTCCTTATACTATTTTTTCCATATTAACTATAAGACTCATTATAAGTTTTATAGTTATTATATGGTAAATGAAACATCCTATAAGTTAGTGGATGAATCATAAGCATTGAATCCAAAAGCCCCAAACTAAGTGCAGTACTAACATTACTATCTCTTAATACAACAATTAATATTAAGAATATAGAACTATTAATAACTGTAATAATTTTATAAATTTTTCTCTTTTTAGTATTTACTAAAGGTCTTTTATATGTATCTGCAGGTGCATAAATAACTAAAAATATATAAGATATAGCACTAATGATAGCTTTAACGTAGAAACTAACATCTACATACTTAAATAGTAATGCTCCACCAATAAATAGTGTTATAGATATTATATAACATTGCCAGCTTTCCTTAGCATGCATACCAAATGCTGTTGTTCTGATGATATTATATAGTATCATAATTATTAACATTTCTTTAAATACATTTAGAACTAAGGCAATTAAAGAAATAACAATAGTTTTAGTAACCATAATATACAAAGATTCAAGCCCATATTCAATAATTTCAAGCTTTTCATCATCATAGTTAGGATATTTTTTCTTAATACAATTCATGGTATTCTTTAAAAACTTCTTTCTCATACCTTATCACGCTTCAATTATATCATTTAATTATTATAACTTATTCTCATCAATAGATACAGATATTAATGAGTAAGAATACATATATAATAATTAACTAAAAGTTAACCTGTTTTTAATAATAAAATAACAAAATTAATGAAAATAAAAATACTGCATAGTACTTGTTATAAATAAAAAAAAATAGTATAATGTAATAGAGGTGAAAAGATAAAATGGACACATGGCAATACATAGTAATTGTAGTGGTATTATTAATAATAGCTCTTGCTATAGTTAAAATGAATAAAAAAGATGTTAAGTTAGAGTTTAATAAATTAGTTGAATTACTTGGAGGAAAAGACAATATCCTAGATACTGAAGTAGATATGTCTAGATTTAAAGTAACTCTAAAAGATATAACAAAAGCAAATAAAGAAGGAATCATCAAACTAGGAGCAAAAGGTGTTGTAGAAATAGATGATCAACTAAAAATAATTTTAGGAAATGATGCCAAAAAGATAAAAAAATATATTGATGAATTAAAATAAAGAGCAAAATTTTACAAAAAGCTCTTTTTTTTGACATTATTCGACAAAATTCGACAAAAACAAAATGTATAATATTTTTTAGAGAGAAGGATATTATGAACATAGAAATTTTTGAAGATATAATTTTAAATACAGTATTAATTGTTTTTCCAATATTGGTGTACCTGGTTTTGGTTTGTTATAAAAATGATATTAATAAGAATTATAATAATTTATTACTTAGTATAGCACTAATAAGTTCTCTCTATTTGTGTCTTAGATTTGGAATTATAGATGGAAATAGTAAGGTGTTATTGTTTTGCAATATACCAATAGTGATTGCACTAATGAAAAAGAAATCATTACTAGGAGTTCTTTTAGCACTAATAAATATTTTGTATTGTTTTTTCATATATAAAAACATATGCTTAATAGTAACCATAAAGTATTTAACATATTTTATATTATATTTATGTGCTAGAAAAAGAAATTTAAGTACAGAGAGTTTTATTCTTTCAATTGCAGTTCTTCAAGGCTTTTTCTTATCATTTGAATATTTTTTTAAAGATTTGAATTTAACGCTAAATAGTTTCATAGAATTGATAATATTAGTATTTATATATTATTTTATTTCATTTGTAATTTTGTATATATTTAAAATAATAGAAAAAGTAAGAGAATTAAATAAATCAATAGAATTATTAGAAAAAGATAAAATGATAAAAGAGTCACTATTCAAATTAACACATGAAATAAAAAATCCACTAGCGGTCATTAAAGGTTACCTAGATATGTTTAATATTGATAATAAAGAAAAATCATTAAAATATCTAAATATAATACGTGAAGAAGCAAATCGCAGTTTAAATATAATAACAGATTTTCTAGAATTTAATAAAATTAAAATAGTTAAGACTGAAATAGATTTAAACCTTCTCCTTGAGGATGTCTATGATTCATTTAAGATAATTTTAAATAGGAAAAACATCAAATTAATCTATAATGACAGAGAAGATGAAGAAATATATTTTGATGGAGATTATGAAAGACTAAAACAAGTATTAATTAATGTATTAAAAAATAGTGTTGAAGCAATAAAAGATAAAGGTAAAGTAGAAATATCAAGCAATATTTATAAAAGACATATTGATATTATTATTGAAGATGATGGTATAGGAATGAGTGAAGATACACTAAAGCAATTAAAAACAATGTTCTTCACTACTAAATTAAATGGCAGTGGCCTTGGAGTATGTTTATCTAATGAGATAATAAAAGCCCATAATGGAGAGTTAATATACATATCAAAAGAGGGTGTAGGAACAAAAGTAACAATAAGATTACCAAAATAGTAATCTTTTTACTTTAATTAATAACTAATATTTGGTATAATATATATCTAGAGGAGAATGAACTATGGAAGATATATTTATAAAAAATTTACCATTTATTGATTTACATGGTTATGATATAGAGTCAGCTAGAGTAGCAACAAATGATTTTATTAATGATAATATAATATTAAGAAATAAAAAAATACTAATAATACATGGAAAGGGAAAAGGACTAGTTAGGTCCTCAGTACATGAAACTCTTTCTAAAAGAAAAGAAGTATCAAGGTATTATACTGATGGACTAAATGATGGTTGTACAATAGTACATCTAAATATTGACAACTAGCTAGTCGTATGCTATAATAGGAAGCAATTTTAGGGAAGGTATTGTATGCTTGATAACAAGATTATTAAACTAGTAAAAGAAATAAGCACACTAGCACGGCAAATAGTACTGATAATCATTCTCATAATAATATTTTTAATTATATTATTCATTGAAGCAATATAATTCCAAAGGGAGGTTTTAGTTATGGAAGATGAAAAGAAAATAAACTGGTTAAGTCTATTTATTAAAATTGTAATAGCATTTGCTTTCATATTAATAATTGTTTGGTTAGTATCAAAACTAATAAATAGAAATAAATTATCTGATACATTTAAAAACAATATCAATAATATGGAAACAGTAGCGGTTAAATATTTTAAAGATATAGATTTGCCTACTAAACAAGGAGAAAGTATTAAAGTGACACTTGGTGAAATGATAGAAAAAGAATTAATCGTATCTGTTAAAACAAGTGAAGGTGGAAAATGTGATACCAAAGATAGTTATTCAAAAATTACTAGAAAGAAAGATAACTATGAGGTAGAAACAAGATTAGAGTGTGGTAAAGAGAAAAACACCATTACTAGAAAGTTCAGTTTTAATGATTGCAAAAACTGCACTACTGATACTAAAAATAATAACACCAAGAATAATGATACAAAAAATAATAATACCGATGGTAATAATGGTACTAACAATAGTAATAAAAGTACTGGAGTTACCTATTACGAATATGTAAAAGAATGGACAACATATACCAAGTGGATGAAAGGTAATAAAACAGGAGATAATATTGAAAATAAATATGAATATTATGCCACTGCCGAAAAAACATATTACTCATTAGGAATAATAAATAAAAAAGATATTAAAGATAACACTATTGAATATAGATTAAAATTAAATGATGTACCAAATAGTAAATACTACTTTACTACTATTAAGGAATCTTCTTATTATAATGATGAAAAAGAATTTGCTTCTGATAAGAGTATATCAGTGGTAAAAGATAGCAGTTTAACTATAGATAATATTAAAGAATATTCATTAAAAGAAAACAACTTTACTTACAAGTTAACACCATATTATTATAAGGGAACATTCTACATAAATGTAAAAGTAAACATAAAATCACTAGAGGGTATTAAAAATATTAAAGATAAGTATTTAGTTCCAATTAAGATTACCATAAAATTTAATTCAGGAGACATAGTAACAACTAAACCAGAAGGAAGTTATGATACCATTACTTATTATAGATATATTCAAAAAAATAGAGACGTAATTTGGTCAGCAGATAATTATGTTGAAGGATATACCAAAACAGGAAACACTAAAGTACAATAAAAAAGTTAGCATCAGCTAGCTTTTTTTAATACCTTATCAACAATACCATAATTTAGTGCCTCATCACTATCCATAAAATAATCTCTTTCCGTATCATTGTCAATAGTATCGATATCTTTACCAGTATTATCAGAAAGGATCTTATTGAGTTTCTTCTTTAATTTTAATATCCTTTCAGCAGCTATTTTAATTTCGGTCGCCTGTCCTTGAGCCCCTCCCAAAGGCTGATGAATCATAACTTCTGCATTAGGAAGAATATATCTCTTGCCTTTTTCTCCAGAAGATAATAGAAATGCCGCCATTAAAGCCGCCATACCAACACATATTGTGGATACATCACTTTTAATAAAATTCATCGTATCAAATATAGCCATCCCTGCTGTAATAGAACCACCAGGAGAATTAATATATAGACTAATATCATCATTATTTAAACTATCCAGATATAGTAGCTGTGCTACCACTATATTAGAACTATTATCTGTAATTTCTCCATTTAATATAATAATTCTATCTTTAAGTAATCTAGAATAGATATCATAAGCTCTTTCTCCCATTTCATTCTTCTCAATAATAGTTGGAACTAAGTTCATATTTATCACCTACAAATAGTATAATATATAATGTAGTTTAATATACCTAAAAAAGTATGACAAAAAATGCACTTATATGGTATAATTAAATTATAAAGTAGAAGGAGGAAGTACATGCAAACAATAATAATAACATTAAATAATGGAAAAAAAGAAGAATATGTAAAGGGTATAAAAGTAAAAGAAATATTAAATAAAATGTCTAAAGAAGAAAGAGAAGATGCCATATTAATAAAGTATAACAATAAAAAAGTGGATTTAGAAACAGAACTTAAAAAGAATGGTACACTACAAATATATGACATAAATACTCTTGAAGGAAATAGAATCTATGAAAGAGGACTATTATATTTATTTATCTATGTTACTAATAATATTTTAGAAAAAGATACCAAAGTAATAGTAAAACATTCTATTGATAAAGGAATATTCTGCAAGATAGATAAAAAAGTAGAAGATAAAGATGTGTTAGAAATAAAAAAACAAATGAAAGAAATAGTCTCTAAAAACATCCCATTTACCAAAATGGATACAACAAAGTACGAAGCAATAGAATATTTTAAAAGTATCAAAAGAGAAGATAAAGCTAAAACATTATTTTATGATACATCAAAATATGTATCATTATATAAACTAGATGAAAACTATAATTATATAGTAGGAGATCTTCCATCATCAACAGGAGTACTAAAATACTTTGATTTATCATTAATAAAAGATAAAGGAATAGTAGTACGTTTTCCATCAATATATGATAATAAAAAAGTAAAAAGATATACCCATCATACTAACTATTTCAATACTCTTGAAGAATACTCAGCATGGGGTAACAATTTAAATATAAATAATATTGGAGAGTTAAATGACTATATAACCAGTAATAAACCAGCAGATATCATTCAGCTATCAGAAATAATGCAAGACTATAAATTACTTAGTATAGCAGAGCAGATAGTTCTAAACAAAGAAGACTATAAAATAATATTATTATCAGGACCATCAAGTTCAGGAAAAACTACTAGTGCTATGAAATTATCATTATATTTAAAAAGTCTAGGACTAAACCCGACTCATTTATCATTAGATGATTACTTCCATGAAAGAGCGGAAACCCCACTAGGAGAAGATGGAAAACCAGACTTCGAATCAATAACAGCGGTAGATATAAAACTATTTGATAGTCAAATAAGCAAATTACTAAAAGGCACAAAAGTTGTAGTTCCAACATTTAATTTCATTGATGGCAAAAAAGAGTATAAAAGAACTGTTCAGCTAAAAGAAAACGACATCTTAATAATAGAAGGATTACACGCCTTAAATGAAGAATTATTAACCAACATCCCAAAGAAAAAGAAATTTAAAATATATGTAAGTCCATTAACTTACCTAAATATAGATAATGATAATAGAATAAGTATGACTGATTTAAGACTATTAAGAAGAATGGTAAGAGATAATAGAACAAGAGGATACTCTCCATCAGTAACACTTGGTACTTGGATGAAAGTTAGAAGTGGAGAAGAGAAACATGTCTTTCCATATCAAGATAATGCAGATGCTTTATTTAATACCAGTCTAGCCTATGAACTATCAGTCCTAAAAACATATGCAGAGCCATTATTATTTTCCATAAAAGAAGATGATCCAGAGTATCAAACTGCTCAAAGATTAATAGAACTATTAAAATTCGTTTTACCAATTCCAAGCGAATCAGTACCAAAAACATCAATACTAAGAGAATTTATTGGAGATAGTTATTTTGAATAATAAAAAGCATATATATTAATAGGTGTAATATGAATAAATATAAACTATTAATATTAATATGCTTTTTTCTTATAACAATAACTCTTCCTAAAGTAACTGCTAGTGTAAATAGTATGAATTTGTTAGGTAAGGTAATAATTTTAGACTCGGGTCATGGGGGTGTTGATGCTGGAGCCACTGGTAATCAAATAATAGAAAAAGATTTAAATCTAATATTAACAAGAAAACTAGAAAAAGAGTTAGTTTCTCGCGGAGCCACTGTCTATCTAACAAGAGAGGATGATAAGGACTTATCCACAACTACTGTTAATAGAAAAAGAAGTGATCTTTATAACAGAGCCAAATACATAAATAAAATATCTCCTAATATGTATATATCAATTCATTTAAATTCTGTAACAAATTCATCATGGAGAGGACTTCAAGTATTTTATACTACTAAAAATGAAGAAAACAAACTAATCGCCGAAACAATAACGAACCATTTAAAAGAAAGCATATCCAATGTAAGAGAAATAAAAAAAGATAATACTTACTATATGTATAAACACATAACATCACCAGGAGTTCTTATTGAAGCAGGCTTTATTTCCAATCTAAATGATAGTTATTTATTACGAAACAAAGAGTATCAAGATAAATTAATATCATCAATCTCAGATTCCATAGAAATTTATTTCCAAAAAAAATAAAAAACACTTTCAAAAAAATCAAAAATAGTATATACTCATAATAGGTGATAGTATGCAAAAGATATATCTAAAATATGACGAATATACACCTCCAGTAGAATGTGATTATGGCTTTGTAAAAGAAATGTTATATTTAGGATTTCTATATCCACTAAAAAAGAAAAACTATAAAATGTATTATATTATGCTCCTAACAGAGGTAGCGGTATCAGCATTAATAATGACATTTATACCATTCAAATTAGGTATATTACTAACAGTTGCCATGTTATTTTTAATAAATCTTTTATTCGCAGCAAACTATAATATGATAGTAATTGAAGACTTACTAAAAAAAGGATATGTACCATTAGATTATACATCATCCAATATATTAATAAAAAAAGGAATATACTTTAAACTACAATAATAATTAAAGAGTATATTCTTTTTTAATATTTAAAATATTTATATTCTATCCTCAAATCACAGTCCATGCCAGTACCATAATCGAGATTACCAAATAATTTTTCTATTCTTTTATTATCTATTTTTTTATCATTTAACATCTTATCAACTTCATTAATAATTTTGACAGTTTTAACTAAAGCCATATTATATAAATCAAAAAAGGAATAACTAAATTCTTCACCAGTACATGGATGCCTCCAAGTATTATTATCAAGATTCAAATATTCTAAATGACTATTTGGGTTAACATCAAAGGATAATTCTTTCTTCTTAACAACCTTATCACCACATACTGCATCCATAATAGAATAAACGCTCTTTTTTACTCCAAATCTATCATAATTAAATATATGATAAAACTTCTTCATATCCTTTAAACACTTATAATAAATAGTACTAACATTATCATAGCTATATACCTCTTTAACAACTTTATCAATAGTATCCTTTAGTTCATCATTAAATTCATCAAATTTAAATATTTCATTATATACTTTATATTTTTTTGGCATAATATTTTCTCTTTGATAAATAAGATATATATCCGTATAGTATTCCATCTTTTCGTGCATACCATTATATTTATAAGTATTCTTATCTTTTTCATCATATCTACCAGACATATATATAGTAAAAGGATGAATAGTACTATCTAATACAAAGTGACATATTTGTCCATATAAATAAGACATAACCATAACATTATCATTATAATTCGTTTTATTAATATAATTAATTAGTGTAACAAAATGTTTATTAACTAGACTATGCTGCATAGAAGTGTTGATTTTGTGTACTTCTTTAGCCTTTCTAGAAAGATGAAAATCATAAAAAAAATAAGGGTCAGGACCTTGTCCAAAGACCTTTAAATAATTCAAATTAATCTTACTTTTATTTTTAAATTTATTATATACATCACTAGCAAAATAACTATGTGTCACTGAACTTGGCATTTTATCGCCTCCTAAATAATTATATCATTTTTTCTTAAAAATATATACCAATTTTTTCAAATCTATGGTATACTTTATTACAGAATAATGGGGATGAGTACAAATGGAAAAGAATTTTAAAACAATAGATGAACAAATTGAAATACTGAAAGAAAAAAATCTCATAATTGAAGATGAAGAAACAGCTAAAGAAATATTGCTGAGAGAAAATTACTTCTTTTTAATGGGATACCGTCATGTGTTTATGATCTCTTCTAAAGAAAGAAAATTTATCCCAGGTACAACATTTTCAGAAGTTTACTCATTATTCACATTTGATAGGAATTTTAGAAATATAATATTTAAAAATGTTTTAGTTATCGAAAATCAATTAAAATCCGTTCTATCATATCAACTATCTAAAAAATATGGTTATAAAGAGAAGGACTATTTAAATCCTAAGAACTTTACCAATGACCATAGTAAATCGCGAAGAGTGCACGATTTAATAGATAAAATGAAAAGACAAATAAGAATAAATGTTGGTACCCATGCTGCCACTATGCACTATATGAATAACTATGGTTACATACCAATGTGGGTATTAGTAAAAGTATTATCGTTTGGTATTGTTTGTGAATTATATACAATATTAAAAGATGAGGATAAAATAGAAATAGCGGAAGTATTTAATACTACGCCATCACTCCTTGAGGATATTTTAGTAATATTATCTAACTATCGTAATCTATGTGCTCATGAAGATATTGTCTTTGAACATCGTACCGAAAGAGTAGTACCAGATACCGAATATCATGAATATATGAATATACCAAAGATGGATGGTGAATACATTTATGGTAAGAATGACTTATTTGCAGTAATAATTATCTTTAAAATACTACTTAATGAAAGTAATTTTAGACTGATGATGAAAGAAGTAGAATATGAGATAGAATTACTAGATGGCAGAATAGATATCATACCAATAAATAAAATATTAGATAGAATGGGATTCCCAAAAGATTACATAGATATAATAGGAAGGTGATAATAAATGAAAAAAAATAAAATATTAATACCATTACTAGTATTTGTAGCTTTTATAGGAGGTGCAGCATGGTCGTATTTAGTTATAAAACAATTAGGTCATGAAACAATATTAACTTCTGGTAGTGGAGGAAATTATACAATAAATGAAAATAGTATATCAGCAGCAGTTGATAAGGTATATGATGCTACTGTAGTAGTGGCTAGTTATAAAGGAGAAACATTGGTATCAACAGGTACAGGCTTTGTATATAAAACAGAAGGATCAACATCTTACATAATGACTAATAATCATGTTGTATCAGGTGGAGATTCTGCTAAAGTAATCTTTAGTGATGGTACCTCAGCAGATACTAAAATACTAGGAGGAGATACATATGCTGATATAGCAGTATTAACAGTATCTACTTCGAGTATAAAGCAAGTAGCAACGCTAGGAAACACAGAAAATATGAAATTAGGAGACACAGTATTTGCAGTAGGTGCTCCTCTAGGAGATACCTATAGTGGTACAGTAACTAAAGGAATACTATCAGGAAAAGATAGATTAGTAGAAGTGAGTTTAAATGGAACTACTAGTGATTACTATATGAAAGTATTACAAACTGATACAGCCTTAAATCCTGGTAACAGTGGTGGACCATTATGTAATGTTAATGGTGAAGTAATTGGTGTTAACTCATTAAAATTAACTCAAGAAACCAGTGGTACGTCAAGTTATAGTGTTGAAGGAATGGGATTTGCAATACCAATTGAAGATGCTCTATACTATGCTGAAACAATAGAAAAAGGTGGAAGTATAAAGAGACCATACATTGGTGTTAGTATGCTAGACATAACTAATAGTTATTACTTATGGCAGGCTAAAATAACTATACCAGATAATGTTAAAGCCGGGGTAGCCGTAGTGGATGTTGAATCTAACTCACCAGCAGATAAAGCAGGTATTAAGAAAGGTGATATAATTACTAAGATTGAAAATGATGATATATCATCAGTAGCTAAATTAAGATATGAACTATATAAACACTCTCCTGGAGATAAAATAACAGTTACATATAATAGAAATGGTAAAGAATTAAAGACAGAAGTAACACTTGAAGAAAGTAAATAGTTACTTCTTTTTTTTGTATCCCCTTGAGCCTAAGGTCTCAAGGAGGCCT
>ENA-OPSV01000410-OPSV01000410.1-human-gut-metagenome-genome-assembly--contig:-NODE-410-length-34947-cov-14.683137_pt1 | contig 34947 bp, 50 predicted proteins | sample MGYA00241460_ERZ501912 | MGnify/ENA primary metagenome ERZ501912 (study PRJEB25962, sample SAMEA2042402) | human gut metagenome | biome: human gut; feature: human-associated habitat; material: faeces...
TATTTATTATTATAGATTATAAAATATAGATTTTTAATCGATTGTATAGTAGATATATATTTATTAAAAAAAAACTGTATATAAAAAATAATCTTTGTATACATTGTAATTAAACATAAATCTTTATATACATTTAATTGAATATGATTAATACAACAATTATCTTTATATACATTAATCGAAATATAATACAAAAGAGAAGCGGTGCGCGCAGGAACGCTGCAAATATTAATCATATTAAGAATTGTAAATAAATAGATATAAAATAGTTGACAAAATAAAAAATATATGTTATTATAAAAGTATAGGACAAGCGGAGGATGAATAAATGTCAGGCATACTATCAGATTTAATATTATTTATTTTATTAGTTGGCGGTATATTTGAATTAATTGGAGGATAAGCAAATGAAAAAATTAACATTTACAATAGGAACACAAGACAAGGATACAAAAGAATTTTACACAGTAAATTCAATACGAAATTATCTTACACAAGCACTAGACTATGCAACATTTACAGAGTGCCAAGGCAGTTATAAATATGATGATGGTACTATTTGTAATGAGCCAAGCTTAAAAGTTGAAGTAATTCTTTTTGATGATGATGACTACATAAAACAAGTTGAAATATGTAAAGTTATTGAAGGCACTTGTAACTTCTTTAATCAAGAGAGCTACTTATATGAAATACAAACATCAAACAGCTATAGTGCAACATTAATTTATTGTTAATTTTTGTAAATAAATGATTAATATGTGTTATAAATAAAATTAATTGGGCATAATATAAATATAGGAGGATTAAGTTATGGCATATAAAAAATATTATAAAACAATTGAATTAGAGCGCAACGACTACAAAGTTATAGCAAGAGTATTTTCACAAGACACAAAATACGGATTTCGTCACGTATGTACAGGTTTAAAAATTACAGATTTACAAGCTAAAAGAAGCTTAGTTGATTTATGTAATACTAATATTGAATGCAGATTTTGCAATAGAACATGGGAGCGCTGGCGCTTTCAATCAGTTTTACTAAAAGCTGTAAGTATTCTCCAGCCTGAAACTTATCAATTTATAAAAGAAAAGATATTATATTAATGAGGTAATTATGGAATACTGGGAGTACACAATTTTATTTATATCAATTATACTTATATTATCAACTTTTATAGTTTAATTATAACTTTGGAGGATTTAATTATGACTAATAAACAACTAACTAAATATCAAATAACTAATCAGATTAATAGAGTTTTGGGTTATGACTTTTTATTATGCGATAGTATGTACTCAAAATCAGAATTATTTGAGATGTATAATGAGATAGTTATCACGGGTAAAATTCCTGTATGGTCGGAGGTTGATAACAGTGATGTTATGTTTATCTATCCAATGGGATGTCACAAGAGGAATTAAATGCACTTGAATATATGATAAACACGACAAAAAGCTATAAAGATAGTATTGATGTAATAATGGACTTGGAGGGATAACAAATATGAATATTTACGACAAAATAGTAATGGTAACAGATGAGGAACTATGTTGTAAATCAATAACAGATTTAATAGATAGACATAATTGTTTATTTGAATATGTTGTAAGTGATGGATGCGGTTACTGTAAGTTTAATAATACAGATGATGTAGACAACTTTTATAGTGATTTATGTGAATTAAAAGATAAATTATTCTGGTTACAATGTTGTTATGATAAAGATTAAGTAATGTAAAGAACAAATAAAGATTATGTTATAAACTTTCATAAACTGGGTATAATATAAATGTAGTACAAATATAGGAGTATTTATTATGGCAAACGAAAAAGCAAAACAAGCAAGCGCAGGATTAAAAAAACTAACAGAAGCTCAAAAAGAAGCAATCAAAGCACTTTATGAAGCAGGCGACAAAAGATTTTCAGAGGTTGAAAAGCTAGTTAACAAGTCTGAATTATTTAAGATTACTGGTGACACAAAATATGCACCAAAACAAAATAGAAATGAAAAAGCAAATTTATTAAACTCAATTTTATTTTCATAATCCTCCAACCCCGATATTAATTAGAGTATAACTGTATAATTAATATATATATGTTTTATCAAGTTGAAGTTATACAACATACTTGATTTTCTTTAATCAAATAGGAGTTAACTATGATTAAAATGTATTTTGATAAAGTTCATAAAAAGTCATTCACTTGTCTAACAGATACACAACTAATGCGATATATGATACGCAACAAAATATGGATTACAGATATTGAATTACTATGGGATAATGGAGAAGTAAACAATGAAGCGATACTTAACTAGTTACTCAAAAAATTACATAAAAGTTCGTGATAGAAAACTTAATCTTGAAACAGAAATATATACGACAGACAGAGAATTGGCTGATACTGTTCAGGACGCAATCAAAAGCACTAATTATCACTTAACTAATCGAAAAAATGGTAAAGTACAAGTTAGGTCTATCAACGAGTTACCTCTTAAATTATCTGAACATAAACCTAACTGGGGTGATATGTTACCAGAGAATATAACATGGGAGAGTGAGATTATAAAACAAAAGGAAAAAGAACTAAGCAGCAAATTAGACAATTTATTACTTAGAGGAGATTAAAATATGAACATAGATGCAAATTTAATTGTAAGCAACGACACAAAAGATGAAGCACTTCAAAAAATTGATGAACGTATGAAAGCTTTAAAGCTAGATTACGAAGTCACTGAAAAAGAAGTTACATTTACACAGTTAACAGTAACATTAAAACTATCAAAACTAAGTATGATTAAACATATGTTTAATTTGGTAGCAGCACCAGAAAATGAAATTAAATACTTATGTAAAGTAAAATCAGTAGTTATGGCTACCGCTCGAGATATTTTAAATAATGTATTACAATCAATAAAAGGATAGAATATGAACGAAGTTATTTATGTTGGTGGAGTACCAGTAACTTACGAAGATATAGAGGAATTTTCAAGTGATAAACAAATTGAAACAAACGATTAAAGACTTTACAGTAATGAGATGTATTATTATTGATAAAAATAATATACAACAATTCTCTGACAGAACATTATTTAATTTTTGTAATAAGGCATTAAAAAACTATATAAAGTTTAGATTATCGCTGATGCAAAATGAAACTGTTCAGAATATAGAAATTAAAATTCTTGAAGCCTCGGTAAAAGCAGGAATTAAATATGCTGAAAGCAAGTTCGGAGTTGATATACCAGACCAAGGAGAAGAACAGATACAGCAAATGGCAGTTGATATTGCAAAGGCAATTAATGAGCGTAGAATAGATTTATTCCTTTATGGTCTTGAATATGCTACTCATAATCTAGAAAAGGATAGTACATCTAATGAAAAGAATACATAGAATACACAAATATATACTTGATGATAACATTGATTTGATTGAAAACTATGGATGGGACTGGTTTGATACATATTCATCAAAAGATGTATTATATGTAGATGAACTAAACTTCATAGATTGTTCAGGCTATACAGTGATAAATGGTGTATACAAATTCTACAATCGTAAAACTATGTTTATATATATGCATGACTATGGTATAACTTGTGGATGTGAACGAAGATTAATTAATGGTAGAGTTCAGTTATGTTATAACGGTCAACCAATGACAAAAGAACAATATAATTACTTATCTAAGCGAGTAAACATGTTAGAATATACAAAGTACAATAAAGGATGCGGATGTGTCAAAAACAAAAGATAAAAATAACTTTATAAATATAATACTCAATAAGATAGAATTAGCTAAGAACTTTCATCAAAGAGTAGCACTATCAATTACTTCAAAAGTAATAATGAATTGTATAACTCTAAAGTTTTATCTTAGACGTAGGTATCAAAAGCTATTTTTATACACACGCTTACAGAAATGTTCACTTGGTAATGTATCTAACAGACATCAACTCATAAATGATATTAAAACTCTAGTACCAGAGTTATCTATCGAAAGCACAAAAGGGCACCATCTAGGATTTATACTCGAATTAAATAATGATACCAAAGACGCGCTAATTCAGTTCTTAAAAATAATAGCAGTATTAGCCAGTCCAAAAGACTTTTATGTAAAAGATACACAAGTATACAAATCTTTTTGGAACTATCAACACACTTCATCAATACCAATTCATTTACAAATAACACAATCGTTATTCAGAACACTAAAGAGCGCAGATTTAATATATTATTTATCAGAGGTACAACAGTATGACAAAAATCTTGATTTACATAATGCTAATATCAATAGTATTAATGATACTACTAAGTAATACTGCATGTAGTTTAACACTTGATGAGGAAGTAAAACTAAAGCATAAACTAGAGCAAACTTGCATAGATTATAATAAAACATGCGAAGTTATTTTTAGCACTAGTAGTAATGTACAAGCTTTTACAACTCCATATAATAGAATAATAATCACATCTGGACTATCAAACAAGTTAAACTATGATGAAGTACAAGCAATAGGTCTTCATGAGGTAGGACATGTCGTACTGGAACATTGTAAAAGACACTTTGAGGCAACATATAAATTATATCCAATATCTAAACAGCAAAAAATAATTTTATATCACACACATGAAATTGAAGCTGACTTATTTGCAACTATGATTGCTAGAAAAGAAAATACGAAAAATTGTTTACCAATTGCATTAGAGAAAATAGTACCTAAGTATTATAGAAACAAAGCATCATCTACGCATCCAAGTGTTAATCAACGAATTAAGATAATGAAAAGCTACTAAGGAGGTAACTAATGAAGCGAATAATAATACACCATACAGCAGGAGCATATAAACCTAACAGTACAGATTTAAAAGCATATCATTTCTTAGTAGATAACTTAGGTACAGTGCATTCAGGTGTATATAAACCAGAGGATAACGAGAATTGTAAAGATGGTAAATATGCAGCTCACACATACTTAGGCAATACAGGTTCAATAGGAGTATCAGCTTGCTGTAACTACGGATTTAATCTCAAACATAAGCAATCTTTATATCCATTCACGCTTAAACAGTTTAATACGATATGTAAATTATGTGTTTATTTAAGTTATAAATATGATATTCAAATATCAAATATTTATACACACTACGGTTTTGATAAATCTAAAGGAATTCATCAAGGAAAAATTGACATTACTTATTTGCCTTGGAAACCAGATTTAAATCCAGACGAAGTTCAAAATTATTTTAGGCAGGAGATACGTAAACTTTTGTAAACAAAGTGTTAAAAATTTATAAAATATGGGTATAATATAGTATATATATTTTTTATTTTAGTATTACTTTTAAAATTAAGGAGTTCGAAATGACAGAAAAGAAACAAGTCCGTAAAAATCCAAGTCCATTAGTAGTAAAAGGAACATTCTACGTAACAGCTACATTTGAAGATAAACAATATGTAGTATCGAATGGACTATCATTTCTAAGATTTAAGAAAGATGGCGAAGAAATTAACAAAGGCGACTATGTTGAAATCCACGGACCGGTTTATCAGAAAAAAGAAGCAGTGCATCCAATCATAACAGGTGAAGCAGTAGTACGTAAGTTAACAGAAGCAGAAGTTGATGAGTACAAAGCAAAGCTTGCAAAAGCCTTGAGACCAGCTGATCCGATGCTTGATGCGGAGCCAAAGAAAGAAAAGAAAGTAAAGACAACAAAAGCTACAGAACAAAAAATGCCTTGGGAGTAAATGAATGACTGATTGGATTGAGTTAATAAGACCTTATACGAAACATATAGTGATAGATAAACAGAAGCGAGGCATACTATTAATTCATCCACATTTTCAAAAAGGTAAGACAGGATATAAGAGTTTAATTAAAGCGCTTGTTAATAATAAATATAATGGCTATGAGGTAACTGCAACGGGATTTGTAAGTTTAAGAGGCTTAATAATAATAAGAACATTAATGAAGCACCTACAAAAACTAAAGGTAATTGAAAAATATAGTCTATCTCATAGTTTACCTAATCCACTTTATACATTAGTAGTAACTTTAAAATAGGAGTAAGACAATAATGTCAATGAATGTACCAGAAAATAATATGACTAATCAGCAACCAGAAATAGTAGACACAACAGCAACAGAAGTAGTAAGTCCAGATGCTACTACCATAGATGAAACTACAGTAGCAGAAACAGCACCACAGGAACAAGCTACAAATGATACTCAAGTCGTAGAAACTGTAGCGCAAGGCTTAGCTAATGATGAAGTAACAGCAGAAGATATATTTGTGGCAATGCTAAGTGAACAGTTTGGAATATCGCCAAGTAGTGCAGTAACTTTATTACAATTATTACTTCAAGATATGATGGACGATGCTACAGAAGTAGAAGAAGAAACAGAAGTAATAGACACACAGCAGTAATTTAGTGAGGCAAACATGCAGACAGTAACATCTACATTTTTATACTTACCTATTGGTTTAGTTAATGATATAATATTCCATATTAACTTAGTTGCAAGTGAGATAGTATCGATTAAGTACGCTGGAGCATCAACATACATTACTTATCTCAAATCACTAGATGAAATAGAAGAAGACTTAGTCAATATGGAAGTTATTTACACTGTAGAAGATGGTATGGAGCATAGTTTCCCTATTTATATTGAAAAGTTAATTACAAAGTTAGTAGAACAAACAAAGACACTGAATAAATGCTGGAGCTTAACAAATGACTAACGTATTAGATATTTACAAATCATTAGCAGTAAGAATTAATTATCCAATAGAACCAACATATAGATGCTTACAAAAAATAATAGGATACTTAAACTTATTAATATCTTTAACAAATACACCTCAAGTAACTATTGAAGTAGAATTATCTGGAGAACCAGGAAAAAGATACTATAATAAGGTAGGAGAAAAGGTAGCCTATCTAAAAAGTGGTAAACCATGTAAATTAAATCCTGATGGAACTATTAACACATCTGAAAAAACTGGATATGTTATTAGAACTGGATTATTTCAAGACTTTAATTCAGGAGCATCAAAGAAATTTATTACATCCGAAACTGATGTACTATCAGATGATTACTATTTACAACCAATTTTGACTGCATTATTCTTAGCAATAAGTGGAGTTAGTCCAGGTGAAGCAGTAATGTATATTAATGATGCTTGTACTAAGTCAGTTTCAAGTGTTGATACATCAATGATAGATGTAAACAAAGCTAAACGGAGATTATAGTTTGGAACTTTACAACATCAGAAGCTTGAAAATTCATATTGGACAAGTAATAACTACTCCATGTGGAAATAGATTTAGATTAAGTTCTAAATTTTTAGATACAAGTATTCAAGATTGTAAATATATATGCTTAATATATAGTGGTAAACAAAGATTTGTTGAAATTGGATTTAATCACACAGGTGTATATAAAGTTTTAAAAACAGTTTTAAAGCTTAAAGATATTAATAAGATTGTTATAAAGATACAGGAGTTTATTAATGGAATTAACAAATAATGAGCTACTCGAATTAGCATCAAAAGATATTGAAGGAGTAGACCTATTACAATACATCCAGAATAAACATAAAGACTGGCATCCGATTAAATGTATAAACTTCATTGATGAGTTGTTTAAATACAAAGAATATAATAAACTTGTAGCATCACTATTGACTGTTAAATTTCAGCGCATAAGAAGTAACTTATTAAAACAAGTAGATACTTTAATGCAAGATGGTGATACTGATATACTTAAACAAATCGATAAACTACTTGCAATTGTTGTAAAGTTTTCTCAACTTGATGATGATGAAGCATCTGATAACAAATTAATAATTAAGACAGCAGGTAACAATGAAGAAAAATTCAGACCAGAAATATCGCAGTAAATTTGAAGCACGATTAGCAGGGCATTTAAAGCACTTAGGTTTTGAGTATGAACCATTTAATATAAGTTATACAGTACCTGAAAGTAAACATAAATATAAACCTGATTTCGTACGAGGTAAACTAATATATGAACTTAAAGGTAAATGGACTTCACAAGACCGCAAGAAGATGAAACTATTAGTTGAACAACATCCAGAGTATGAGATAGTAATGGTATTCCAAAATCCTAACGTTAAGATTTACAAAGGTAGCAATACAACATACTCAGATTACTGTGATAAAAACAATATTAAGTGGATGCACTATAAGGAGCTACTAAAAGAACCGTAATAAAACAATTGAAACTGATGATGAATAAGTGAGAAAATTATTATGCCAATTGAACCTTTTGAAATAGTAAATGAAGATGGAAGTGTTAATCAAGCTGAATATAATCGTTGTATAAACTTTCTTAATGATTACATCAATGGAACTATTCCAGTATATCCAGAAACAACATGGACAAATCCATTCGAGATTGATTTATCACAACAAAAATCAGCATACACACTAATAAAAGAAATAGTTGAACAACCAACAAATAGATTACTTAATAAGACAGCATTTGAAAGCTTAAAAAAGTTATTTAATGGATTACTAAGTAGATATGGCTCTACTATTCATACATACGGTAGATACTTAGAGCAATCAAAATACTTTCTTGATGGACCAGGATACATGTATGATGTACTTTCACAGCGTGAAACTCCAGTACTAAAAGAAGTAATAAATGATGATATTACTATATATTATCTTGATGACGAAAATCATACTGTATTAGAGTACAATGACACAGCGTATTCACAGACAAACAATAGTAACTTACCAACATTAAACTTTCCAGAATTATCAATTAATGCTAATTACTTAACATCCAATGTTGAAAATTATCCAGGTGTATATAAAGGTAATCTATGTGGAGTTTACTCTGATTTTCAAAGAATATCTGGACAATACGTAGGTTCATCAACATTATTTTATTTTAGTGAATGTAATGATACTTTATACACATCCGGTGCAAATAGTGTATCGAAATCTGATATAGGTGTAATAAACTTTAACTATAATGCAGTTGTATCTAACAAATCAAAACCAACACGCGGTATAGATTTATCACTTGTAAAAGCATCTCAAGAAGCAATAGTTAATCCAGGTGAAGTAAACGCATATATACCGCCACAAACGATAAATACAAAAGTTAATTATTTATCACCTACTTTCTTTACAGCTCAAGATAAAACAGAATGGTTAATATAAAATGGTAAAATCAAATCAACGAATAACAAAGATAAAACGTGACCCAATTGAAGAACTACTAAAAAAAGCAGAAGCTACTCCTGTAGAAAATGCTTGTACAATTCAACCACAAGGTATGGATTTAACTCCATATCCAGACATGAATAATCTTAGACTATGGGTACACGATTATCTACTAAACGGATTAAATACAATTTACATAAATAATATTGATACATCTGGTCAAACATATTTAACAACTATTGTAGACGGATTACCACTATTTACAAAACTAACAAAATCCGCGTATATTGGAACAGGATTTATTAATTTTAATCAACCAACTTTAGATAGTAATGGAGAAATAGGCGGAGCATCTTTTGCAGTAACAGCAGATAGTGAAGTTGTAACATATGCACTTAATACTGATAAACTTACAACACATGGCTCTCCACAATTTACTCCATCAACAGGCGTAGCCTCAGGTTTTAGTGATTCAAATTATTATACACTTCCAGCTTCTACTCAATCAACAGATGGAACTACATACGTATTTGAATTTACTCCAACTAAAACAGTAAATAATCTTCAACGTATTGCTCACTATGAATTCGTACTTGCTCTTGAAATTCAAGCTAGTGGTGGTCCCTTAATTTCTTATTGTTGGGATACTGGCGCAGATGCGATTTTAGATAGTGTAACTCCTAATACTACTTATCGTGTTAAAATTCAAATTACATCTAATAAAAAAAGAATTGTATCAGTATGGCAAAATAACGAATGGGTTGAAAAAATAAATCAATACGACAATGGTATAGACTTTAATACTAATTATTCTCTTACTATTGGGACAGGTTCTGTAGATAACACCATGCCAGCTGTTAATACTTCTATAGATTTAAGTAATTGTTATTACTATAATGATACTGCTCCTGATACTATCTATAGATTTACAACTGTAGCTAATGATATGCGGGCATATCTTGCTACTAACAGTACAGATGGATATTGGCAATCAAATAGTGATACTACAAATCATTATCTTACATACTACAATCCAGAAGCAATTAAATTATCAAGTATTGAATTCAATAACTATTTATGTACAGATAGTAGCTATATTCCTACGAACTTTGTAATTCAAGGAAGTAATACAGGAGATGCATCAGATTGGATTAATATTCAAACTATTGAAAATAGTAATACTACCGTAGGTACTAACTCTCCATATTCATTTGATGTATCTACTCAATACTCATATAAGTACTTTAGAATATATATTAATTCACCTCAATCAACAGTTCAAATAGGATACATGAAACTAGTAGGAACTGTAGAAAGTTCTCAAATACCAGTTGAAATAACTAAACCAGGATTATGGTTATCTAACTTATGTAAACCTTATCAAGTATCATATGCAGGAGGTTGGCTAAGACAGAATTTAATAAATCATTCCAACAAAGAGTTTGATACTATAAATAGTGATACAATAGGTAACTATTCTTTTTCATTCTTTCAACGTGGTATAATACACAGAGATGCAGGTTCAACTCATGCAGATAACGATAGTTATAGTCAACATTGGTCACCAAGTGCACTAGGCTGTATATCTCATGATAGTATAATTATTCCAACAAATAATCTAAGAAACACATATTCATCATATCAAACTTTAGCAGTACCTAGCAATGTTAACATGCAATACTATTCTGAAACACCAAGTAAAGATGTTGAATTTACTTTTGTAGATAACAATGATAATATACCTTTAACTACTACATCATTTAATGGTCGAGTAGTTGGTGATGGATGGACTTTTGAATATTTAGTATCAGGAAATCACCAAGGCTCAGGAACATGGACACCTGATGCAGGATGTGATTGTGATGCTGAAACTGTTAATTGTGAAGAATGTCCACATTGTTGGTCCTGCGTAAGTGAAGATATAAGAAATTCTGGATTATGTATTACTGGAGAAATAAAATATCAGAATGCAGATGGTACAGTTTGTATTCAAGCAGTAAATGAATGTTTTCAAACTACTCAAGCAGTAGTTCAACCAGATAATCCTTATATTGCACAAAATGTACTTGATGATAGTACAATTAAAACATACGTAGTAGATATAAGTGTTTCAGGTGACGGTCCTGCACCTAACGATATATCATCTTTACCAGAAAGAGGAAACTATAGCAAAGCAAGAATTACAAAAACTAGCGGTACTGGAACAATATCATTAATATATGAAGATGATGGAACATTCAACTTTGATTGGTCTCGTGGTACTGGAAATTGTTGTAGACGTAGATGCGTAAAAAACATTATAAGAGATTTTCAAGGTTGTGGTACTTGTTTTATGCCGTATAATTGCGGAAGCGCTAAACTATATCTTGCTAAATCAGAAAGTGATATACAAGCACAAGAAAATGTAAATGTATATTTTTGTGTAACTGATGAAAAGAAAAAACAAGAAGCTCAAGGAATACCTTGGAACTATACATGTGGTTTAGTAGATAGATTTTCATTCTCATTCAGTACTACACAATGTGAAGATGACTATACTAAATCTTACTTAGTTGCAGAAAATATTTCAATATCAGCACTAGGTGATATAACAGGATTTAATGAGAATTAATTTATAGGAAATTAATAATGAACTTACTGGAATTACAACAACGAGCAAATATATTAGTTGATAAAGTTAATCAATATGAAGCTAGTCTAACAGGAACAGAACTCGATGAAAATCAAGTATTAAATCAACACACATACGTTGATATATCTTGTTTAAGACCAGTTCTAAAGTTACTTTTTGGAAAAGATGTATCCGATAAATTATCTAGAACTTTAGAAAATGATATTGAATTACCACTTGTATCATCTACAGCTCCAGCATGGAATACATTCTTTAATTTCTTTAATCAAGAAGTAACATCTAATCAACATGAGTTTATTCAAAACATAGATACATATAACTCAAGCAACATGTTAATGTTGGATACTCAACAATACACTTTAACAGATAGAGATACAGCAATATCACTAGGTATAAGATATTCATATGGAGCTAACATTGGTGATGCATTAGTAACTGAAAGTCAAGTATCTAATTTATTTAATTGGAATACTACAAATGATACAACAGTACTTAATAACACTAAAACAACTAATAGACAAGTACCAGGAATAGTACTTTATTATCTTGGTAATGACTATAATGGAGTTTATACTGCAACTATTCCGTATAGTAGAGTTCTATCAAACATCAATACAGTAAATGATAATAATCCACCACTTTATGGAGCTTACTATGATAGTTCAGATATTACTAAAAGTCAAGTAGGACTTGACATGGGAGCTGAAAGTTGTAGAATATTTATACCAGGATGTAATTATCTTGGTGGAAAATTAATATCACCACAACAAATTTGGCAGCCAGATAGAAAAGTAGGAGATGACAATGTAGGCTATGGGTACAATTGGCAAGGTAAAGCTGTTTATCATGAATTAGTATTTAAAAATAGACGTAGTGGATGCAGTAATAGTGGTGTTGATTTTATACCAGGATTAGATACTATACCAGATAATGATGTTCAAGGACTAGCTACAAGAGCAGTACTAGCACAAATGAAAAGCTACTACTACAATAGACCTTGGTTTAATGAACTAAATAGCTTGTATGGAGTTGATACATCTAAACTCGCTAACAGTATAAAAAATACATGTATTACAGCAGCTACTAAGTTTTACAGTTTTAATTTAAATGGGTATCAGCAATTAGTTAACGGAAGAACAGATGATAATACAGGAGTATTAAGTAATTCTACTGGATTATATACTATTAATAATACTGGTACGGTAGACTATGGACAAAACAGTATAGCTATTAATTTAAGTAGCTTTTCAAGCATGCACTATGTATTTAAATACAAGAAAAATATAAGGTTTGATTGTGATTTAACAGCACTTGGTAATATTTTTTCTTTTTATGTTGGTATTAATGGTGAATTTCATCTAAACAATAACGGTTCATGGACTACTAGTACTAATGTAAAAGCAACAAATGATAAATGGGTTATATTAGACATAAATGTAACTAAACAATCAGGTAGTACTTATAACTTAGTTGTAAAGTCAATTATAGATACTGTAACTACTGAAATATATAATACTACAACAGAGATACCTAGTTTTCCAATAAAACTTATTGTAGGTACATTCTTTAGACAAGGCACATTAGATATAGATTTACCTAATTCAAGTATTGCAATTGATGATAATCCAGAAGTACCAATAGCATCACTTGTAACAACAGCAAATTTACCAATAGAAACATATAACGTAACTATAAATGAAGATAATACAATTACTGATTATGGTACTAATGGATTAGTTTATAACCATTTTCAAACTACAGAAAACACAAAGCGTATCATAAAGTCATACTTTACATTAGTTGAATATGATGATACAATCCACTCACAGACTATTACTTCTACAGATACATTTAATTGTTTTATTACACAAGCTACAGGAAAAATTGGTATTAGTAATAATAGTGCAGATTATGTTGTATATCCAACAGCTGTAACATTTAGTCCTGGAGATACAATAGATAGTACTGTAGAAGTTGAACATGGAAAATTAAAATGGACAATAGTACATAATAAAATACATGTTTATGTTTTATCATATAATACAACTGATTTGTATAATTTCACAAATACATATTTCAATTGTAGAAGTGATGGAGCTACAAAAACTAAAGCTATTATTGACTTAAGTAAGACATCGATTGTACAGCAAGCAAATAATATGACAATGAACGATACACAATTTTATAATAGTTATCAACTTAATTATGATACTTTTGCTGATGCATTTGGGTTTTCTAAATAGGAGTGTATATAAAGAATGAAAATTGATGATGATATATACATATACATGTTAGTCAGATACAATAGAAAGACAGAAGAATATGCAAAATATCGCATGTTTTATAATGAAGAATGGGCTAACAAGGTATGTATACGGTATAATAATAAGAATAAATTTCCAGAAAAATACTCATTTCATGTTATAAAGTATTTATTAGTAAAGGTATAAAATATGGAATTTAGCAATGAAACAAGAATTAATCCAGAAGTAGTAGCCAAGAGTATACCAGTTATACATGGACAAGACTACTATATTGATGACCAAGGATATGTATGTACATATACAAGAGAAACAGAACATGTATTTGGTGTAGGTACTGATAATTTAGAAGTTCAGTCTATTAATCAGATAACAGAATTTATATACACTGTTAACAACCAACTAGCATTTAAAACATCTAATGGAATACTAGTTACAGATTTACAAGCATCAAAGCAAAAATATCAAGGTGGATTTCAAGGTATAGTAGGTTTCAATGAAACAGAAACAACATATGAGTATATCAACAATAATAATCCACCTCAATCAACAGTTACTTTTACAGGTCGTATAAATAACAATAAACAACTTGAATTATATATTGAATGTTTAGATACTTGGATTATTCCTCTTGGTGAATTTAGATGCTTTATTTCTGGAACATTCTATAACATAAATTATGATACAGTATTACCTAATACATTTGGTGATACATTTAATGTTACTCTTGCAGGATGGACTACTGTTAATTTAACAAGCGCAACAAATTACATAAGAGATATTATTGTTTCAGGAAATACATTATATCTTTCTTGTAGATTAAATATAATAGGCAGTGAGCCATATAATTGGTCAAACGTAGATACTAGTAGTAAAGCTGTAGTTTGGTCAGAAGATACCAGATTGAATGGCTGTTACTTTGTTGGTAATCCATCAGCATCATACTTTTTTCTAGTAAACTATAATACATCTAGTATCTATTACGTAGATAGCTTAGATTTATCAATCAAACAAGAGTATCAACATAGAACTCCAATTACAGGAGTTGGTATTATAGATAAGTTTATGTTAGCAGTAGTTGATAAAGAAGCATTAACACTTCTACAAGCATATGTATCTTTAAATACTTGGCTTATAAGAAGTAAAGCCTACTTGAAACTTAATCAATTAAGTGCATATGAAGACATGACAAACAACTACATAAGAGAGAACGTAGTATTTGTACAAGACCTGGACAGTTTAATAGTTGTATCTAATCAACGTGCAAATATGATGTTTTTTATAGTTGGTGATAAGATACTATCAGGATGTCATACTGTACAAGATATTAATCCAGGCTTATTCCAAGCTTACTGGATTAACGATAAAAAACTATATAAGTATCAAAGAGTAGAAGATAATGGAGATTACAATGAGATTAACAAAGAACTAGGTATTGTTGATTATAATAGTTGGATTTATATTGGTTCAGATTTAGAACCAGATGTAGGAGGTTCAACACTACAAGATACAGAAATAGTATTTGAAGGTAAAATAGCTATTGTTGAAGGTGATGATGTTTGTGTTGAAAGTTCAGGAGATGTACCAGTAAGTGAAGATTTACCAGTAAGAACGGACCAGGTTAATCCTAATAATTGGTGGTTTTTATACACTAAAACATTGAGATACCCGGTTAGTTACACAGATTGGTTAAAAATTAGTATGATGCCAACAACTAAAATATTTAACATAAGCTTAGTACAAAAATCTAATATAAAAGGAGGTGATAAGTAATGGGATGTCGTGGTAAAAAGGGAAAGAAATAGATAGGAGTTTAATATGATACACATATTATATGATGGTGATATATTACTTAGGTCTATGTTTGCAACGAAGCTACCACCACACATAGCAGTACAAACAATGCTAAAGATTAAAGACCGAGAGATAAGAGAGGCAAAGAGATACTTCAAAGAATTTAATAGATTAGACCCAAAGTTCTATTTTTGTATAAGTTTAAACAGAGGATTTAGAACTGTTCTATTTCCATACTACAAAGCTCAAAGAATAAATAGCTACGCTAAGAACTGGATTGAGTTTAAGAATGAATGTATTAAAATACTACAAGCCTTTCACGTAAATATTGTATCATCAATGGTCTTTGAATGTGATGATTTGATTTCAATCATAGCTTCTAATCTGGTTGAAGATAAACGAAACAAAGTAATGATTATATCATGCGATAAAGACTTCTTACAAATTCCAAAACTAACTATTAAATCTAAAAAGAAAAACGGTATTAAAACATTTGAAACTACTGTAGAAAGCAGTATGCATGAACTAGCAAAGCAATTTTTACTTGGAGATAGAATAGATAATATTCCTGGTGTACCAAAAGTAGGAGTAGTAACAGCAGAGAAAATACTCGAAGGTAAGAAATTAACAAAACTATATGATGTTTATGAATTTGTTAAAGGTGTATATAAAGAACATGGATTAATGTTCTATTTTCCAAGTAATCTTGTTTTGTTACGAATGCTAACAAAGTATAATGTGCCACTAAAAGAACTGGCTAAAGTACTAGAGTTTGATTGCTTACATCCAGAAAACACAATCAACGACCATACTAAAATACCATTCTTACGTAAGATATTTAAACTTATAAACAATATTAATCAATTCAGAAGTGAAGGCTATGCTCGAAAAGGAAAGTTACCGTAATGAAACTTAAACATTGTACAGATTTATTTATACTCTCAAAGGATAAACGACCAGTTGATTGTCAAGGAAGGTATTCAACGATTGATAATGCAGTACATGTACCATATCAGCAATTTAAGAAAGCTAAAGAACGTGGATATACTGTATCAATCAAACTTGGACCTATAGGCGATACTGGTTACTCTATTTTCTGCATTGATTGTGACCACTGTGATTTCAAGCATCCAGTATATAAATGGATGCAATCTATGATAGATACTCCGCAGCTTGTAGAATTATCTCAATCTGAACTTGGAGCACATATATTTATAATAAAGAAAACAGACATTGAACTAGAAACTAGATTTATGGACTTCACAGGTCAACAACTAGAAGTATGGACTAGAGTAAGACATATTGTAAGTCCTTGTATTGATAGAATAGTTGATGTTGAACTTAAAGAATGTAACGTTCAATTATTTGATAAACTTATAGAACTTAGTGATGAACAGGAACGCTTAAAAGCAGAACAATATGAACGTGACAGACAAAAAATTGAAAAAGAACATCAAAAGAAAAACTATAACTTTGTTGCTCCAGAAACAGATATAAGTGTATTCAGTAAATCAGATAAACGACTTTACGAAATATTAAATGCAGAACCAGAAGATGTGGATAATAGTGCAAATGATTTAGGACTCGTCAGAAAGATAGTCTATTACTACGATACAAAGGATAAAGACGTTGTACAAAATGTTTTTGAAAGAACTGATTGGTTTGCTAAAAAGGATGAGTATCATATAAAGAAATTTTATAGACCAGGATATTTAGACAGGCTTATATCACTTAGTTAACAGGAGGTGTAAACTTGAGATTTACAGTTCGATTAGAGAACGGCAATTACTTAGACTTAGAGTTTGATTTAAAATCTGGTACTCTTTACATACACTCTCCAATTCCAGAAATAACTAAGGATGAAATTCACAAACTAGCAGCGATACTTGGTTACAAAATTCATCTAGTTATAACTAATGAAGAAATACTTCCAAGAACCTATAAAAGAAAATCAATGAGTAACTATTCAAGACTTCTAATTGTATGTAAGATGCTAGAAATGATAATAACGGATAAATAACATGTACAAATATAAATTAATGTCGACTAAAAATATAAACTTTGATAGTTTAATCTTTAGAGATTATGCGGATAAAAAGTATTTACAATCGCTGCATAGATTGAATAGACCTGTAATTTGTGTATTTGATAAGAAACACGATAGTCTATTAATTGGATGTGTAGTATTAAGTCAGCGTAAACGTGCACTAAAGATATGTTTATTTACAGTGCTAGATAACTATAGACATAAGCACTTTGGTTCAAGCCTAATGAAACTAGTTTTAAATTACGTTAATGATGATTTTTCTGATGTAGATTATTGTTACACAGTATGTCCATGTAATATAGATACTAATGAATACGAAGGATTTATATTACGACATGGATTTAGTTTATCAACAATTAGGGCTAATGGAGATTTAGTATATACTTATGCGAGAACAATTTAAAAAGGCAATAGAAAGAATTAAATCAGGTGAGCAGACAATTCATCTGATGCCAGTATACAAATTTAACTTTCAACTCGGTAGATTAAATCTATTACTTGGTTCACCAGGTGCAGGTAAATCACTAATGACTATGCATGTTATGTTAGAAGCTATGAAGCACTCAAAGAAAATATTACTTCTATCATCAGAAATGTCAATCTATCAATACACAATTAGAATTTTGAAACATGAACTTTCTATACGTGGTAATGATGAACTTGTAATAAAACAACTCAATAGTCCTCTTTGTCAAAACATATTAGATAAGCTAATAACTCAACTTGATAATAACATTGATTACAGGAATGTGTTTAAAGAAAATCTTGAAGAGCTATTATCTGATACAGACTTACCGAATAAATATGATTTAATATGCTTGGACTATATTCAGAATACTCCATGGAAAGCAGCTACAGATGAATACAGTAGATTAACTTCAATATGCGGAGCAATAAAAGCATTTACACTTACAGGACTAGATAAAACAGGAGTTATTTGTAGTCAAGTATCAAAGGCTCAATTCAATGAAAAAGGTAAAGTTAATGAAGATGTTATACTAATGCCAAAAGGTAGTAATGCTATATTTGAAAGTTCAGACTATGTAGTTCAATTACTACGTGACCCAAATACAGGTATAGTAATTGTATCAAATACAAAGAACAAAGATTGTATAGTAGACCCAAAACAAGTCTATAAGATAAACGCAGATTTAAGATTTACAGAGGTTAAGTAACTATGAATTGGTTTGAGTTAATTGGTATAGCAGTTTGGATGGCTATTGTTGTTTTAATGATTATTGGAGCTGACGAAAGTGAAACAAAAGAAAACACTTGATGAATATAGATTTGAATTAAGATGTTATCTAATAAATGCAGGAGTAGAGAACGTGGATAATTTTATAGATAACTACGAGAAACTTCTTAAGCTAAGTGAGCCAATTAAATATAAACATATAGGTCTATTAAGAGTACCGCAAGATATTTATGATGCATGTAAAGCAGTAGTACCTAAAGAAGTTCTAAGTAGATTTGAAAACAGATTACAACACTATCTTAATACTGAAAAAGATTTAAATAAGATTTATAAATTTCGTAACAACATAACAGGACAGTTTGTAGATTTATATAATGAGTGGTCAAATGTCACAACAGAAGAAGCAAAAAGTAAATATAACTAACAGAAAATTACTTAATCGACTACTACGATTAGATATTGTAAAAGCGTTACCAGTTGAAAAAGTAATAGCATACCTAGGATTATTACTAGTCAATAAAGGAAACATAATCACAGTACCTCAAGCACTAAGAATAATTGAACATAGTAAACTACATCTAAAGATTAAAGCCAACAGTGCAATTCCTTGTGATAACATATTAGATGCATTGATACATCTGGTAGTATACAAACGAAAACTTCTTAAATATTTCTTTACAAATCAAGATTTACCAGTATGGAACTACGAACATTCAGGACCTTTGTTTGATATAATGTATGACATCAGTAGAATTTATAAAATATAAAGGAGATTTAATTATGAACTCAAATGAATTATTGCATCAAATGCAAATTTATGCTTGTCGAAAAGATAACAAACTATGTCCGTCCTGTGGTAAGGATATGAGTAACCCAGCAGGACAATTCAGAGATGCACTAAGCTATAAAGAATTTCAGATATCAGGACTATGTCAAGATTGTCAAGATAAGGTTTTCAAATAATGAGAATATATGAAATAGAACATAAACTAACAGATGATGAACGCAATACGTTGTTATTCTTAACAGGTGGACTAAAGCTTATTAAGAGTAAAGATTGTACTAAGGAAGATATATGGAACTTACAAGAGTTCTTTGGATATAACCATACTAATAAACATATTATAAAAACAATTATATTCAGGGATAAAGTTGTTACTAAAATAAAGGAGATTACTTAACAATGAAATTCAAAGATTTACTATCACGTGCTATTAATGAAGAAGAACTAGATAAATTAGGAATTCTACTAGCAGCAGCATCAGTTTATGCATCAGGAATTAGTGGGATTTCAGCAGATGCATTAGCTAATGTTATTTCTGAAATACAGCCAAGAATAGATGCACTTTTAGAGTATGAATTTGATGATGACTATTACCAGAGACTATAGACATGCAAACAATATTTGATATAGAAACAAATGGATTTTACCAAGATTGTACAACTATACACTGTATAGCTTTAAAAAGAATTGGAATAGATAATGATGTTCAACTATATACGCAATCAAATATTGATGAAGCATTAGACATTCTTTGTAATTCAGAAGTTCTAATAGGTCATAACATAATTGCATTTGATATTCCAGTGCTTGAAAAGCTATATCCATCACGAAAGTTTACTCACAACGTACTAGATACTTTCAATCTATCATATATACAATTTCCTCAAAGAAATAAGCATGGTTTGGAAGACTGGGGAAAAGACTTAGGTTATGAGAAGTTCAATCCAATGACAGGTAAAGAGTATACTGATGAAGAATGGAAAGAACGTAAAAAGACTAAAAGTGAAGCTTGGGATAAATATACTCCTGAAATGGGAGCTTATTGTCAACAAGACGTTAGAGTAACCGAGTTAGTATTATGGCACTGTGATGTTGATAGTATTCCTAAAAAAGTAATAGAGTTATCAAATAATTTTGCTTGGTGCATATCGCAACAAGTAATCAACGGTCATAAGATTGATGTAGATAATCTACTTAAATTAAATGAACAGATTGAACAGGACGAAGTAAGAGCAGCAGACGAATTACTAAGTAAACTACCATCATTCATTGACTATACATTTAAAGTATATAAGCGCGCTAACAAAAATAAAAATATTAAAGCAGGAGATATTGAGTGTATAGAGGTAGTTACTCCATTTAATCTTAGTTCTACTTATCACTGGATGAGATACTTAAAAGAAAAGTATGATTATGACCCACCACTAGTACGTAGAAAAGGTAAAGAAGAACCAACTCCAAGCTTAGATGACGAAGTACTCGCGTCAATCGAAGATAAGTATCCAGAGATAAATGATTTATTGTTGTGGAAAACAGCAAACAAAATTAGAAAGATGATATATAACTCCGACAACAGTGTATATAATTTGTTGGATAAAAATGGTATTATTCATGGAAAAGTGTTCACCGAGGGTACAGTATCAGGAAGATGTACACATAATAAACCTAACTTATCTACAATGCCAAGTGTAAGAACGGATGATAATGGTCCAATCAAAGGTATTAAAGGTAAGTATGCATATGAAGTAAGAAATCTATTTATACCTCATGACGGATATGTACAAGTTGGTTTTGATGCTAAAGGACTTGAATATATGTGCTTAGCTCATCATATCAACGATAGACATTTCAGTGTTGATATTATTGAAAACGGCGATATACATACTTGGACACAGCAAACATTAGGATTTGAAACACGCAGACAAGCAAAAACTTTCGAGTATGCTTATTTATATGGAGCAGGAAAAAAGAAACTTGCAGATGGTTTATCAGCAGGTACAGGAAAGAAATATACAGTTGATGATGTAAACAAAGCAATATCAAAGTTTGTTGAAGCTCTACCAGGGTTAGGTACACTACAAGATAGTCTAAAAGAACAGTATCGACAAAAAGGTACAATCACAGGACTTGATGGTAGAGAACTACAAGCTAGAAGTGAGCATAGTTTATTAAATCTTCTACTGCAATCTTCTGGTGCAGTTGTAATGAAAAACTGTTTAGTGTATCTCAAGGAAGAATTAGATAAGACTGATGTAGATTATAAATTTACTCTTAATGTTCATGATGAAATTCAAGCATCAGTTAGACCTGAACATGTGGAAAAATACAAAGAGTGTGTATATAAAGCAGTTGATAAAGTTAATACTAATTTACACTTAAACTGTAAACTACAAGTTGATATTAAAGTTGGGAGGTCTTGGGCTGAATGTCACTAAAGTATTTATGGAATAAACTTGAAAAGATGAATAGCTTGGAACAACAGGCGTATATCGAAAACATATTCAAGCAGTTTGATATAACTCCGTATTATCCAATAGCTGACAATTTTAAAAACATTCCAGGAAAACAAAGTCAATCTAAAAATCCACTTGGATATATAGTTATGCATTTACAACTTGACCAATTAATGCAACTTATACCAGAATATTACAGAGAGTTACTACCATCTTCATCATTTAAAACAGTAGGGCAACTTGATATTCTTGGAATTATACAGGACACAGTTAGCGCTATAAGAAAATATAGTATTGATAGTTTACCTGGATTAAGTAATCAAAATACCGAAGAAATGTTAGAAGTGTTTGAATTTGGAGTAGGTAAGTATCACCCATGGTCATTCTTAGACTTAAATCCATACACACTTGTACCTGCATTATTTAGACACTTGTATAAATATCATTATATATCGAAGACTGATGAAGAAACTCATGTATCACACTTAGCTCATGCAGCTTGTAATATAAGAATGATACAACTAATAATTGAAAGAGGTGAACAACGTGTATAAAAGATTATTAATTACATTAGGATTACTGGGAGTACTGGTGGTAGCTCCACAAGTATCATACGCAGAAGTAGCTACACAAGATGTACAAGTAGAGGCATCAGGAGGTATTATCCTAAAATCTCAACGTCAACAAAAGAGTAATGAAACCCATCAGAGTGTAGTAGTTAAAAAGTCTGGTGGTATCATTGTGATTATCCAAAGAAATATTAATAAATTCAAATGTGAAGATTTAAAGAAAGCTACAGAAGAGGTTAAGTAATATGCACAAATTAGAAGTAGTATTCATACAAGGAACATCATTAATTTCAAAAGCTATATCAAAAGTATCGAACATGATGTATCGTGGTAATCAAACATCTGATTTTGTACCAAGTCATGTATTACTAATGCTCGATAATAAAATTATCTTTGAGAGCTCAACATACAAAACTGATGATACAAAAACAAAAACATTTGAAAAAGGTACAAGAATATTACTACTAAATGATATTGATGATAAACATAAGAATAGTCTAATTAAACGTACTACTATTTCTGATGACTGTGATGTTTATTTGGCACTAAAATATGTTGCGAAAGCAAGTAACTACCACTACAGCTACAAATCAATATTTAAGTTCTTAACAAACGGACATTTAAAGAAAGATAACAATAAATCTAAAGATGAATATATTTGTTCTGGTCTAGTACTTGATGCACTTAGAGAACCAGTATTTAATGACAATAAATCTATTCAATATATAGTCTCTAAGTTTAAGGATATAAATAGTAACTCTGTTACTCCACTTGATTTATTTATGGCATTCAATGAAGCAGGATTTAACTTTAAAGAAACAAGAGGTTACAGTTTTGTTAATAATATTTGACCTTGATAAAACATCAATATATTGTCCGATAGCTGATTTTATGGATAGATTTATACCACAGAATAAAACACTTAAACGACTATACTATAAGATTTATCCATTTATACACACACTTGAGATGAAGTTTGGTTTATGTAAAATCAACGAAAAGATATACAATCGTGTTAAAGCAATTGAAACTATTAATAGTGGAAATATATCATACTTAGTTCTAACTGCTAGACACGAAACTTATGAAACATATAAACATGTAGATTTAATATTTAAAGAGTTTGCAGACTTTATTAACGTAGAGTGTGTTGCTCAAGGCATTACTGGACTTTCTAAAGCAGAATTCTTAGAAAACAACTTTTTTATATATGATGATGAAGAAATAGTAATGTTTGATGATAACTATAAAGAACTAATAGAAATGAAAAGTAAGTTTGGTTCAAGATTTACAGGTTTCAAGGTTAAGATTGATAAAAATGGTAATGAGGTATATGCACTAAAATGTTAATAGAGTTACTTCCAACACAAACAAAAGTACTAAATGATGTTAGATACGCACGACCTAAAAGTACAAATATTATAAATTACGTAGGTGGACTTGGTTCAGGTAAGACATTTCTAGGAGCACTAATAACAGCATGTTATATATATGCTTATCCTATGTCGAAAGTATGTATGGCAGGTCCAACAATTCCACTTGTTAAAGATAATACATTTGCATATACTGTAAAGTTTTTAAAGATACTAGGACAAGAACCAATATCATTAAACAAAGAGAAAACTATGTGGTTATGTCCGAATGGTACAACTATAATGATTACTCATGGTGCTAGTTATAAACAGATATTGACGTATGAGTTTAACTTTATAGATATTGAGGAAGCTAGTAAAATATCAAACAGTGTATTGAAACAATTTCAAGGTAGATTAAGATATGTTAATGGTAATGCACCTCTAATATTACTAACGCATACCAATCCACCAAGTTCAACTAATCACTATTGTTTAACTTCTGGAAAAGTCTATATTGGAAGCTCATATGAAAACACTAATTTGCCAGAAGGCTATATCGATGGTTTATCTAAGAATATGACAGCAGAAGAAAAGGAGAAGTTCATCAATGGTAAAATAACTCCAGCACTTGATGATGCGCTAATATCTAACTTTGACCCATTGTCAGTAAAGTGTATTCCAACTGAAATTCCAACAAATAGCTATTCCGTATTTATTACATGTGACTTTAACTACTCACCTCAATGTTGGTTATCTGGATTAATTTCTAGTGATGGACGTTTCTTCTTTCTACATGAGCACTTTAATCTTAAAACACATACAGAAGTACAAGCTCAATCAGTATTAGAGTTTTTAATAGATACTTATAACTGTAATAAGATTATTATATATGGTGATAGTGCAGGAGCATATAATCAAAGACTAGATAATGATTATGTTCTAATAGAAAGAGTAGCTGATAGCTTAGGACTTCTTACTGAACTAAGAGTATTACCAAGTAATCCAAGAATTACACAGCGATTATCAATATTTAGAACACATGTATTAAAAGATAAATATAAGTTCAATCTTGATAATATGAAAAAAACTAACTATGTATTTGAAAATACACGTATCGATATAACTACTGGTAAAATTTTAAATCCAACAAAACAAGAACTGGATATAGAACCAGATTTAATTTATACACCTCATGCGATTGATGCAATAAGCTATTTAATGTATTTTGAAGAAACAACAAAAGGATATTAATAATGACACAAGTAAAAACATTTAATGGACTACCATTCTTCATTGGTACAGGAACAAAAGTATCTACAGAGCGAGATTTAGCTTTGGTACAATCAGCACTATATAGAAGACTTAGAAATGTTCAAGAATGGTACACTAGGTATAGAAAAGGTCGTGAGATTAGAGATGCAATAAATAATAAAGAGCAAGGAGTAATAAAGAATGTTAATATGACCTATGCGTATAACGCATACTTTAAATTCCTTCATCAATCTCTATTATCTCTAAGAGATAGTTTTAGACTTACATCTAGTAACTATAAAGATGATTTAGATAGACCAACAGAAGTTCTAAAAGGATACCTTGATGCACTTCAATCACAAAATGATTTACTAATTGATGATGCTATAAAATACGGGTGTGCTACGTTAGTATTAGACGTAAACATGGAAACTGGTACGCCATTACCAGATATTCTATTAAATAGAGTTAAATCAGCTAAAATAGTTTATGATTATGAACAACCAGGTCCAGGATTTTTTACTATACGAGTAACACCAGAACTAGCATTTAGTTACACATTTTTAAGTGACTATCGTAGAATGGAATTATTCAATCACGCTACAGCAGATGCAGAGGCAGTAGCAGAAATAAGAGTATTTATAGGTGATTTAGTTGTAAACAACAAACTTGATAACTACTTAATTATTGTATTTAGACGTCAAGTTATTTATGCAGAAAAAGGTAGAGATTTAACTACTATACGTTCGATTAGTATCAACGATAAAAATGATGATTGTTCACCAATTTATCCAGTTTTAACAGCGTCAGAATTATCAAGGGATGTGTATAAAATACTATTTGATTATTCGGATAAGAATGTAAATCCAATTAGAACTGGACCTTATTCACTAGATGCAAAAGCTTTTAAAGAAGCTGAAATAACTAAGTATCTTAAACTACCTTCTACATATACATCTCAATTAGGAGCATTATTACCAGGTCAATTAGATGTAAACGGATTAATATCAATTCAGACTAGTACTCAACTACTATCACAGCAAGCAACAGGACTTAATGAATATACTCTAGGAGAAAGCGGAGGTTCAGTTAGAACTTTAGGTGAAGCTATGATGTTAGCTGATAGCGCATCTGGTATATTAAATATCTTATCAAACAAAATAAAGCAACAATTAATTCTTCCAGCACTATCTGATATACTTGAAATTATGAAATTTGCACTAAAAGGAATATCTGATATATTTCCAGAAAGTTTGCAAATTGACGTAGATATAGCAAAAGACCAACAAGAAAGTAACGTACTGCTATCTTTAATTAATATGCCAATGTTTGGTGCAGTTATTCAAGGATTACAACCAGTACAAGCATTAATGTTATTTAGATGGATACTCGAAAAATTACATATATCAGGTATTAATTCAGTGTTTGATGATATGATAACAAATACAATAAATAGTAACAATAATAACAATCAATAGGAGTAAATTATGACACATTTTAATGAAAGTAAATTATCAAGTATTCTATCAAGAGCAGTTATAGCACCTGCTGATAGAAGTCAACTACTACCGTTTTCAACTCCAATATATTGTCCTAGTAACAATGGAGTTAGAGCATCAAGAGTAACTATTATAGTACCTAATCCAGTTGTATCAGGTGATGTACTAAAACAAACAGGTACAGATAGTAGTAGTGGACCTGTAGATACTACTACAACTTCAACAACTAATTTTACAATAGGCGGAACAAAGACACAAACTGATACTTTAGCAAACGGAGAAGTTACTACATCAACATATAAGATTGATAATATTGACAACACTGTTGACATTGACTTAACTCAATCTCTAAAGTTATCTTATACAATTCCTAATGAAGTAGATTTAGAAACAAATGTTGATTTACAAAATATGATAAAATCAGACTTTGCAGTTCGATTTAAAAATGCTATATCTCATGCTATTCAAGCTGATATTGTAACTAATATTGCTGAAATATCTAAAATTACTGCGCAATCTACTCTTGCTGAAACTCTTGGACATGTGATTGCTGATAATCAATACAACGGAACTGGACAAAAACACTCAATTTATAGATATGATAATGGCGCTCCAGTTACATATAATATTTCTTCTGACCAACCAGACTATGATGAAAAAGTTATTGGAGAAACAGCAGAAAATTATTTTGCATCTAAGAATGATGTAGCATATCCAGCTCTTTACTATATGAATTTACCTACAGTTTTACTACCATACACAACATATCAAGAATATCAAACAGCATTAGTAAACGGAGATATAAAACCTTATGTTGAAACAAGAATACATGTAGATACTACTGCTGAAAGCTTTAGTAGTATTGGTGACGGTGTAGTAGGTAGTAATGACAGTTATGCAGTAGCATTCACAGAACCAAAAGTAGTTCTTGCAAAAGATGTAAATACGTTCTCTGATGTATTATGTATAACAGCATTTTATGGTATTAAGTTAATTAATACAGCAAATTTAAGAATTATTAATTCATAGTATAATAAACTATAGTTATTTATATACACTTGGTAAAATTGTTAGTTATATACTAAGTGTAAGTGTTAGAACTAACATTAATTTAAGGAGTTAAAATGACAGCATTTACAACCGAACGTTGGGCAGAACAAATGTTATTCACTTTGAAAGAAAGTACTGGTGGTTTTGCAGCTAGAATAGTTAACCATAACTTTCATAATCCTGGTGGAGATAAAGCCGATGCAGTAAAAATCATTAAACCTGATTTATCTGTAGTTGGTACAGCTACTACCGCAGGTATGACTATGCCAAGTGGATACGGTAATGCTAATTCAACAACAATAACTTTAAACCTTGATACTCCAATTCGATATGCAGTTGGTTTACCTTGGGAAATGCAACTAAAAACTTATCATGACATTGAAAAAGGTTATAGACTTGCATGTGAAGATATTGTAGTTCAGCAGCGTAACACAGCAGTTATGGCTGCTATTAACGCAGAAAGTACTATTCCTGTTATTGGTGGTGGTACAGCAGCATCTCCAGTATATCTAAATGTTGATAATGTTCTAAGTTACTTAACTAAATTTAGAATTCAACTTATGAAAACTGGTGCTATTATGGAATATGGTAAATATCGATTTGTAGATGAAGAAACACAGGACAACGTATCAGAACTATCAGGCGAACAAACTGCGTTTGATGGTGAAGGTGGTGAAGTACCAGGTGTTCTAGGCGTACAAGTTCGTGAAGCATTACCAGTATTAGCAGTGCCAGGTGATTTGTATGAACTAATTATCGAAGCAGATACAAAAGCAGGTTCAAGAACAGAAGCTAGAGAATTCTATGGTAATGTACCAGTTATCAGAGGTTTCGAAATAGTACTCGATGAAAGCTTAGACCACATGTCAGATGCTTCAAATAAACACTTACAAATTATTTGTGGTACTAGAAACTTGGTAACAGAAGCATTTACTCAAAGTAGAGCAGAAGTTATACCAGACCCAGATAGTTATAGAGATATTCTTAGAGGTTTAATCGTTTATGGTGCTAAGGTAACTAATCCATTATGTGGAGCTCGTGGTTACTTTACATTAACAGCGCCATCAGGAGGTTAATCAAAGCAAGACAGCTAACGCTGTCTTGCAAATTGAATATTTTTAAATTGATATTTAATTTACAGGGCAGTGTATACAAAGAATAAGGACGAATATATGGCATTAAAGAAAAATCAAAAAAACTACAACAAACAAGTAATGCAATCAGGACTTAAATCAAATGAGTACATCAACACTAACTTAGGTTTAATTCAAGATTACGTAACTGATTACTCTGGTCGAACTGATTACTGGACTGATAAACTTAATAACAGACAGCTAGATTTACTATCTGATAAGTATCTTGCGCAGAATGCAAATATGTTAAGAGGTAACGCTGCGTTTGGTAGTAACAGTGAAACTAATAGACAAATAGATGAAAATGCTTATAGTCAACAAAATTATCTAGCTAATGTGTTAAACCAGAATGTAGCGCAAGCTAATCAACTTCAACAAAATGAATTAGCTGCACTATCAGGAGCTACACAACTAAATTACGCTAATAGAAACTATGGAGCTACAGCAGCAGAAAAAGTAGATGAGGCTAATAATGCTTGGCTTGGCTCATTAGGTAAAGTAACATCAAGTGTAGGTGGTTTAGTGAGTATTATACCAGGAGGTCAAGCTATAGGTGGAGTACTAACGGGAGTAGGAGGTACATTATCTGGATTAGCAGATACTTCATCTTCTAGTTTTAATAATGACCAACAAAAATATATTGACCAATCATGGACTAAATTTGTTCAAGCTCCACAAACTCAAGGATTTTTTAACAACTTAAATCAAGCGGTTAATAAATGGAGTGTAAATAGAAGATATGGTAATACTGGTGATTTTGGTGGACGAAACACAATTGCATAAAGGAGATTACTATGGTAAATAAAAAAGTAATAGAAGTGCTATACGGTGGATTTAAAAATTCTACACAGGCACAAAAGTTCTTACAACAAGCTGGTAATAAACTACAAAAAGGAAAAAAAGAAACAAATAAGTTTATAAATTCTATATTTACAGAAGGATTACGAGGTACATTAGATGGTACTAAGAAGTTTCTACCAATAGCAGGTCTGTCATTAGTAGCTGGACAACCAGCAAATGCTAAAGATAATAATTATTCAAATTTACATAGAAAGTCACTTGAATTTTTCAATCAATTAACATTAGCTCCAGCTCAAGTAGCCAATAAAACAATAGAAAATCCAGACATATTAATTGATACTTTAGTATCATTTTTACCAGTTGGACTAGCTATGAAAGCTCCACAAATAGCAACAAAAGCACTTAATGTATTCAAGGATAAAGGAGCTAAAGTAGCTGCAAAATATATTACTGATATAGCTGGTAAATTTAGACAACAGGTTGTTAAAAAACTTCCGACTGTTACAGAAAAAGTTAAACAAGGTAGCACATTACTAAAAGGTTCTATTGACGATGCCATATCAAAATCTAAAACATTTAGAGCATCAGGTAAAACAGTTGAAGAAGTTAAACTCGCAAAAAGAATTGTTGAAAATGGTAAAAAGTTAAAACAATTATCAGATGAATTAGGAATAAAAAGCGCAAAAGAAATTCCTAATCTACTAAAATTTGTTGACCAACTAGGAAGTATCATTAGGAACTCACCAAAATACGTTATAGCAAAAGCTAAAGGTAGTAATGGAATACTAGGTGCTATAGGTAATGTAGGATTGTCTACCTATGATTTATGGCAAGCATTTAAAGAAAATGATGATAGTTTAATTCCTAAAACAGTTGCAAATACAGCTAGAATTGGTACAAGCCTTATTCCAGGAAATTCGTTATTAAAACTATTATATGGTGGACTAGGATATGTTGCAGGTGATAATCTAACTAAGGCAGCACTAAATAAACTAGGTATAAAAAGAAATACTACTCCAGAACAGGAAAATGAATACGAAACTGGAATGGCTTATCCAGATTTAGAAAGTTACGTACCAGAGTATCTTACAGGAGTATCAGGAAGAAAATATCATGTAGTTGGTGAAAAGATATATGATTTTTCAACTGGTAAACCGGTTAATGTAAATGAAGCTTTAACAGATGCAGATAATTATTTAACAATGCAAACTCAAAAAAATAATGATATGCTTGCAAATGTTAATAATCAGATTGCAGAGATGGAGAAATTAGAACAACGCGGTTACAACATTCCTCCAGAAACAAAAGCTCAATTATATCAAGAAAAAGATAGTTTGTTAGCTGCGGTTCAAAATACTCAGCAAAGTTACTTAGGTAGTCTAAATGAATATGATGCAGATGGAGATTTAGTAGAGCAGTATCGACAAAAATATGTAGTACCTCAAGAAATTGAACAACAGCAAATTCAACAACAAAATCAACAAAACTATATCAATGCATATCAAGAGATGTTTAACAAAATAGCTAATGACACATTTAATGATTTAGATAACTACTATACTCCAGAAAATCAAGCTATCGAATATTATCAATATATGACAGGAGTACCATCAGGTTCTGTACCATATTTATCTCCAGAAGAATTTAGTAGAATACAAAAAGTTAAAGCTATGCAGCAAATAGCTCCAGTTATGCGAGAAAAAGCTCTATCACAGTTAAATAGTATTATTGCTACACAACAATCATCAGATAAAGATATTAGAAATTATAACTTAGATGTTCGTAAACAGGCAGCTACTGAAAAGAAAAACTATATGGATAGCTTAATAAATGCGTATGAAGCAGAAGAAAGAGCTAGACACAATAGAGTTGGTGAACAAATTGACACATATGAAGCAGAAACTGGTAGACAAAATGCTCAATCTAGTTCTATGAATGCAGTAACAAATAGAATGGAAATACCAATTAAACAAGGTCAGTTACAAATTAATCAAGGTGAATATGAGCGTAAACAACAATTACTTCCTTATCAACAAGCAAACTATGCAGGTCAGGCAGTAATGAACGCAGGTATGTCAGGATTAACTATGGACCAATTTTTAAATAGCAATCAATCAGTTATGTCGCAAGTATTCCCAGGTACTCAACAAGGTAATAATCAACAACAACAGTATAAAAACTTTAATTTAGGACAATAATTATGGCACTATCATTTGACAATAACAATAGTAATTCACAATCATTCAACTCATCATCAGGACTATCATTTGGTACACCTAGTACTAGTAATAGACCACAAAGTAATAAATCCGATATAAAGTTTGAAGGCTCACTATATACTAATGCAAAAAATGACTTAAACGAAATAGGAGCTGGAATAACAACTTTACTTGGTGGAATATTTGGATATGACCAAGATGCAAGAAAAGCTATGATTGATACTTTTGATGTAGTAGCAAAAGACCCAACTCAACTAAAACAATTTGGAGATGCACTTCTATCAACATATAATCTTGCAATTGACGATATAGGTAAAATGCCGTTAGGAGAGATGGTAGGAAATGTATTAACAGGAGCTTGGAAGCATCCAATAACAGCATTACTAGATGTAACATCACTAACAGGAGCAATAGGACTAAAACTACCAAAGTCAATCAAGAAAAAAATAAAAGTCATTGATGATAATTCAACAAGAATAAAGTTAGCTGAACAAGTAGCAAAAGATAATATTAATTTAACTAATGTTGGTAATGACTTCTTAAAGCAAATTCAAGTTATTGAAAGTAAATATTCTCCAGAAGCTATAAGTAAAGGAATGCAAGCAATTGAAACAGTAGGTTTTAAAAAAGCACCAAAAGAATTACTGCCAGTAATGCAAGATTTATCAAAAGCTAATGATACTTATAAACAATTTACATCAATGGCTGGTGCAAAAATATTCGATGATGTAGACTTTGCAGCTAAAGAAATGTTAAGTAAAGAATATGGAGTACCATTTAGTGACTTGAATAACTCTGATTTTATGAAGTCACAAGTATACAAAGAAGCAGTACAGTATGTTAAAGATAATGATGTTCAACCACTATTCCACCTTAAACCTAAAGTACATACAGTAGATGATTTAGCTGCTGATAAAATTGAAACAAATCTTTTGGAAAGAAAGTACGGTACTATTGATTATGTGGATGCTCCTAAGAACTTAGCAAAGAAAGCAGGAGATTTTGTAGATAAAGTAGTTAGAAGTACTACATTAGATAGTGCATCAAACTTAAATAAAAAGATACGTGAGTACAATAAGCTAAATAGAACAAATGTTAAAGAACTAGATACACAATCAAGTGTATTTAATAATAAATTCTTAAATGAACTAAACAATGAACTAAAGAAAACTATGTTAGCAGGTGGTACATACTTAGGAGCTAACATACTATCAACAACTTTATCAATACTTAATAACTTTGATGTTAATGCAGTAGCTAAAACATTTAAAAATTTACCAAAGTTTAGAATGGTTGAATTATCAGAAGCTACTACACCTATACTTAATTATATATCTAAAATAAATAATTTCTTGTATCGACCAGTAGCATCAGTAGATAAGTACCTTGAAAATATTGCACTTGAGTATATTAATAACTATGGAATTGATAAAGCTAAGTTTTTACAATCTACAATACCATCAAGAGTAGTAGCTACTAATCCAGTAGAAGCAGCAGTAAAAAGTTTTGTACCATTTGGTAACTATCCACTAGCAGCTATCAAAGAAACAGCTGCACATATAAAAGGAAGACCAGTTAGAAGTTTTGTTTATAACCAATTACCAAAATTAGGTACATCAGTAAATGAAACTGTACAACAGCAAACTCCAGGATTAATAGAAGCAGATACAACTAAAGCTATTAGATTTGACCCAAGAGAAAATAAGCTAATTCAAAGGTCAACTGTTGTAACTCCTATACAAGCAGCAAATATGTTTTTACTAGGTCAACAAGGTGATGCAATTCAAGTACCATTGTATACATTCCTTAATAAGTTGATTAGTGGTAAAGGTGACCCGAATGTTTTTGAAGTTGAAGGTAAAACATATAGAGTTAATAATGGAGAGATAACAACAGAACAAGGTAGTTTTAGTTTACTACCAAGTTTATCGTATATTGGTAGACAGTTATTAGGACCAGTTCAATTCTATAACCAAGTAGTAGTACCGCTTATGACTGATAAATATGTTAAAGATGAACAACAACTATTTAACAGACTTGTAAACGATAGTCAATATTCAAATATGAATGCTCAAGCTCAAAATAAAGTTACTACTGCTGCAAGAGAAAAGTTAGGTAAAAGAGTAGCTGGTACTTATGAATTCAATTATTATAAACCTTATATACCACGGAGAATTAGACGAAAAATTCTTCAAAGACAAATGACCAAAAGAAATATTAATGATATTTTAAATAATTAATCTCCTTTGTACACACACACGTGGTTTATTAATTAAATCACGTGTTTTCTTATTTTAAGTTTTGTAAACTTTCTGTAAATCTATGTTAGAAAAACATAAAAAACGGGTATATTATTATTATAGAACATTGACAAGTGTATATAAAGAAAGCGAGGTCGAACACCTAAACTAGTTGATATTTATTTAATCACAAGTATCAACAGTAGATTAATCTTATTTAATTACTATAGTATATAAAGATAATTAATTAATCATATATAAGTATATAAAGATAGTTAGTTAACTACTAATTGATATATTTTTATATACAGTTCTTTTTAAATATATTAATTAATAATCTCAATAAACTATCTATTATTAATAGACTAACATAGATTTATGATGTTATATCTAATATAGATATACTGGTATTGATTAGAATAAATATATTGTTAGTTCTACGATAGATATATATTTATT
>ENA-OPSV01000426-OPSV01000426.1-human-gut-metagenome-genome-assembly--contig:-NODE-426-length-34573-cov-7.632279_pt1 | contig 34573 bp, 29 predicted proteins | sample MGYA00241460_ERZ501912 | MGnify/ENA primary metagenome ERZ501912 (study PRJEB25962, sample SAMEA2042402) | human gut metagenome | biome: human gut; feature: human-associated habitat; material: faeces...
CGGCGGCGATTACCTGCTTATCCAGAGCACTTCGGCAACCGGTCCCGCAATTGCTGAAAACTTTGTTGACAAGGGCGTTGTATTTTTTGACAGCCACGGCAGCCAGTCCGGCACTTCTTCCTACCTCTGCCTGACCACCAACAGCGGCATCACTCAGGAAGACTACAACAACGGTTGGGCAGTTCGCTCCGGCAGCGCAGCATGGATCGACGGTCGTTACATTGAAAACCATACACCCGACACCCTTTCCAACTGCCTTGTTTGGATGGCGATCTGCGAAGGCATGAAACGCCAGGGTCAGGGCACCACCGGTTATGCGCTTCTCCGCGCAGGTGCAGGCGTTGTTTACGGTTATTCCCAGAGCGTTACCTTCGTCGGCGACTATATGTACGAAGAAACCTTCTGGAATGCAATGAAGAATGCGGATGATCCCGCAACCGTTGCAGATGCTTTCAGCCTCATGGTTGAAGAGCACGGCGCATGCGATCCTTACGGCGACGCATGGCCCATCGTCATGAGCGAGGATGATCCCTTCCCCACAAATCCCGACAGCGCACAGACTGTAAACAGCCAGTGGACGCTTTTCGGCAACCCGGAGCCCGTTGACATCACCGGCTTCAGCCTCCAGCAGAATGCAGTTGAGATGTACATCGGCAGGACCGCAGAAATCAACTTTGTTCGTCAGCCTGAAAATGCGAACAACTATGAACTCGTTTGGACCAGCTCCAACGAATCCGTTGCAACCGTTACCGGCAACAAGCGCAAAGCAACCGTGAACGGCGTCGGCGCGGGCACTGCAACCATCACCTGCACCGTTATGGTTAACGGTTCCGTATTCGGCACCGCAACCTGCGAAGCAACCGTCAACATCGATACTTCCCTGTTTGATTCCCTCAATGTTGCGGGCGGTTCTCTCCAGTTCGGCACCGGCGATCCCCATGGTTTCGAAGCAATCACCGAGGGCGACCGTTACCTTGCAAAGTCCACCAATGCAGGTGTCGGCAACTCCACCGCAACCCTCACCACCACTGTTCAGATGTCCGCAGGCGACACCCTCACCTTCGACTACTACTACAGCAGTGAAAACAATTATGACTGGTATCGCTTCAAAGCAAACGGCACCGAAGTTCAGAAGCTCTCCGGCACGGGCATGTCCGATTTCGCATCCTATACCTACACCGCAGCTTCCGACGGCGCATACACCTTTGAATGGTCCTACAGCAAAGACATCAGTGTAAACGGCGGCAATGACTGCGTCAAGATCGACAATGTTGCATTCTCCGGCGATGCAGGCATGGCAAACGGCGACGTTGACGGCGACGGCATCGTATCCGTTTCCGACGCACTGCTCGCAATGCGCGGCGCAATGGGTACCATCACTCTCACCGCAAGCCAGCTCGCACATGCTGACCTCGACGGCGACGGCACCGTTACCGCATCCGAGGCTCTTGCTATCATGCGCATGGCAATGAACGGCTGAAAAAGCTAAACAGTCATGATGCATAAGCAAGCGCCTGTGCAGCATGACAAAACTTAAAGGCAGGTGTCGCAGTCCGAACGGGCTGCGGCACCTGTTTATATGATTTCAAAAAATCCTTATTGACACCGAATCGTTATTGAATCCGGTTATCGTTCTCTCTGCAACGGCTGTTCTCATTAAAACTCACGGCATTATTCCCGTAAACAAACGAACAAGCACCACTCAAAAAAGCGGTGCCCGCAAACTGCATATGAACTGCGTATTTTGATTAAAAGCTCACTTTCATGCGCCGTTTATTTCTCCGAGCAGCGGCAATCACCGCAGAAAATCAGCCTGCATTAAGCAAACTGATTCACCGGTGCATTTGCTCAATCTTCAATTTCGGCCTCATTGCCGTTAACCGCTTTTTTCAGCGTGTGCGTACGGTCACGCTTTTCGAGAGTTTCCGTTTCCGACTTCTCCGACTTGCCGCGCAGATCATCAAGGCTGCGCGTGCATTCATGAACCGTCGGAACCCAGCTTGCCTTGCTGAATATCGCAGCAACGGAAATGGGCAAATACGTCATCATGTAAATTGGAAATGTGAATATGTAAAGTATTTTCTTAGCAGTTTTAGCCGGAATAATCTTCCACATGTCAATTGTTGCAATAAGTCCGACAACAAATGCAACTATATAGCTGTTGAAGAGAATCTGCAAGATTGAAAGCAGAACCGTTGTTATCCCGCTGCCGATGCAAACGGAAACAATAATGCCGACAATATTTACAATTTGGGCAACAATTCCGAGCAGATATGCCGGAAAAATGTTCATTCCGATATCGAAACATGTAAAATCGCCTTTTTTAAAAATCCCGCGGAATATGCCTTTGAACAAATCACCCCCGTGAGCCTGTATCAGCTGAAGGTAGCCTTTTGACCAACGCAGCCGCTGCTTCCATGATGCTTTCATGGTTGCGGGCTGTTCGTCATAAATAACTGCATTTTTGCAATAGCCGATATGCTCACCCGCTACGGCGCAGCAAACGGTAAATTCAATGTCTTCAATCAAAAGAAAATAATTCCAGCCGCCGATTTTTTTGAGATACTCGCTGCTCACCATGAAGCCCGTTCCCGAAACAGCGCAGCCGGAACCGAGAAGATAACGCGATTCGTTCAGGTAGCGGCTCTCGCGCACATACCAGAGTCCGCTTCCCGCCGAAATCCAGCTGTCATCGTAGTTTTTCGAATTACGAAAACACGTTGCAACATCATAACCCGCATTGAGCATTTTGTTCATCTCCGCTGTGTAATGCTCATCCACAAGATTATCGGCATCGAAGATGAAAAAGGCATCAAAGGCATTCGGATAATCCTTTTCAATGTGCTTAAATATGAAATTAAGTGCGTATCCTTTGCCGATTTTTGTCAAATCGTTTCGTTCGTAAACGATTGCTCCCGCATGTCGTGCAATTTCGGCGGTTTTGTCCGTGCAGTTATCCGCCGCAACAAAAACGCGAATTCCGCCCGGGTAATCCTGCGCAAGCAAAGTCCTGATGCAGTTCCCAAGCGTTTTTTCTTCGTTGCGCGCACAAATAACGGCAGCAAAACGGTTTTGCTTCCGATTCAAATCCGCATCGGCAATCGTTGCTTTACCCGCATTCCCGCTGTTTTTCGGAACAATGCGATATTTTTTAAAATAAGGGACTAAAACATAAATATATTGATAAAAATAGCAAATCGCGAAAAGCAAAGCTATAATACGATTGATTGTTTCAATAGAGTGCATTGAGCCACCTCTGTTTGCTGCAGATTATTGCGCAGAACCCGACACAGGGCAATTACGCTTATACCGTTGAGAGCTAACATCTTCCGAAGCGATGCAAGTTACGGCGAACCAAGCCTTCGGATAATGCGGAAAACAGCTTTTGACCGCAAAAAAGCGCACCGTTTTTCTCTGTTTACACAAAAATCGGATGCACGGCGCATTAAGTTTTCCGCAACGCAGACAACAGTTTGTCAACAGTCGTTCAAAAGGAACGAATCCCTGCAAAAAATTGCAGTTGTTTGTTGTTTTTTAGATTTTATCATTCCGAACCCGGATTGTCAACCCTTTGAGACATATGCATTTTTTGCGTCAAAGACTTTGACCCTTTTGACCGTCAAATTTATGCTCGTGTTTCATGCCAAGGTTGAGAAAGAGCTGAGTTTGTGATATAATGAATGTATAAAATATTCGATCGGGAGGATTCTGACTTGTTACACATCCTTTACGGCAAAAAGGGCACGGGCAAATCGCGCAGACTTATTGCCGAAGCGAACAGAAACCATGTTGAATGCGGTGAAAACAGCGTTTTCATCGATAAGGACGGAGACAGAATGTACGAATTGAACCGCGGCATCCGCTTCATCAACGCCTCCGATTTTTGTATTGACGGGCCGAAAATGTTCACGGGTTTTGTCTGCGGAATTGCGGCGCAGGATTATGACCTGCGTGCAATTTATATCAACAGCTTTATGAAGGTCGTTAAGCATTCCCCCGAAGGGCTGTTCGGCATGTTCGACTTTTTGCGCGAATTTTCCGAAAAAACCAATATTGAACTCTATATAAGCATCAGCAGTGAGAATGAGGCCCCCGATTATCTTAAAGCATTCATCAATCAATGAACCCGCTGTCGGGCAGCTGACAGAGGAATCAAAGGCCGGATTTTTCGGCGCGATGCCGCTCATGCAAATTTTTCTGTTGAAATACAGCTAAAAATACACTATAATATTGCAGGCGCGGCAAGGTCGTGCCTTGCGGGCATTTGCCCGAACTGATGAAAGGACAACCCGATAACCATGAAATTTGCAATCGACGCTTTCGGCGGCGACAATGCTCCCGAAGCCGTGATTCGCGGCAGCATTGACGCAATGCAGCTCAACGATGACTTCAGCATAATCTTCACCGGAGATGAATCCGCAATTTATGCCTTGCTCAACAACTATGAATACGACAAGTCCCGTGTTGAAGTTGTTCATGCACCGGACATAATTACATGCGAAGATCAGCCCACGCTTGCAGTTCGGCGAAAAAAAGAAAGCTCAATTGTTAAGGCTCTTCATCTTGTTGCGGACGGAAAAGCCGATTGCTTTATCTCTGCGGGAAGCACCGGTGCTGTTCTTGCCGGTGCAACGCTTATCGTTCACCGCATTCCGGGTGTTAAGCGTCCCGCTCTCGCACCCGTGCTTCCGACGCTCAAAGGGCCGATGATGCTTATTGACTGCGGTGCAAATGTTGACTGCACTCCGGAATACCTGCTCCAATTCGCATACATGGGTTCGGCGTATATGAGCGGTGTCCTCGGCATTGAACGTCCGCGTGTCGGTCTTATAAATAACGGCACCGAAGAGGGCAAGGGGAACGCACTCACAAAGGAAGCATATTCCCTGCTTAAGGCTGCGAAGGGCATCAATTTTGTCGGCAACTGCGAAGCACGCGAGCTCATGAGCGGAGACTACGATGTTATCGTTTGCGATGGTTTTGTCGGCAACGCTGTTTTGAAAACACTTGAAGGAGCCGTGGCTTCAATCATGACGATGCTCAAGACGGAAATCAAAAGCAGCAAACGCGCAAGCGTCGGCGCAATGCTCTCCAAAAATGCTTTTAAAGCACTCAAAACCCGCATGGACTACACGGAGTACGGCGGCGCACCCCTGCTCGGCATCAACGGCGGCATTATAAAAGCGCACGGCAGCAGTGATGAACGTGCCGTTTGCTCCGCCATCGGTCAGGCACGCAAGCTCATCCTCGGCAATGTTACAAACACGATTTCGGGGCTTATTTCCCGGGAAATGGAACCTCAAGCGGGAAAATGAGTCTTTTCGAGCCGAATCCGCACATACTGCGTTTTATCCGCATTCGGCATATTTAATTTGACATTGACATCAAACATGCCGTGCGGTAAAATATGATATGAACTTTATTAAACTTACGGAGGCTGATTATGCTTACTGAAATTCGCACCCGCATCGCGCAGCAGCTCAACATTCCCGTTGACAGCATCACTGCCGATTCAAAACTTGTTGACGACCTTAAGGCGGACTCACTGGACATTGTTGAGCTTGTAACAAGCCTTGAAGAAGAATACAACATCGAAATTTCCGACGAGGACATTAAAAACATCCGCACCGTCGGTGATGTTGTTCGTTTCATCGAATCCAAATAACCTGAACCGCACGGAAGACGGGCTTGAGCGGCAACTGAATTTCGGCTGATTTCATCCGAATCCGAATGTGCCGGATAACCTGTTTTCTGTCCGTTTTTTTGCGGCACCCCGTTTCGCAGGCGGACGAATATCTGCCTGCGAAATTTGATTTAAGACATAAGAATCGGTTTTATCTCTGATTTTTGTTTGCTTAAACAAACATAACCCTACAGATTGGAGCGATTGATTTTTCGTGAATCCAAAACGAATCTCAGAGCTTGCTGAATTAATGACAAAGCTCAATTACAGCTTCACGGACGTTGAGCTGCTGAACACTGCACTCACCCACTCGTCATTCGTGCGCGGGGACAACCGCATTTATCCGAATAACGAGCGAATGGAATTTCTCGGTGACGCTGTACTTGAGCTTTGCGCAAGCGAATACCTATATTTGAATTATCCCAAAATGAACGAGGGCATGATGACCCGCACGCGCGCACGTACCGTTTGCGAATCCGCGCTGAACATCGTTGCAAAGGAGTTGGAGCTGGGCAAGTATCTGCTTTTGAGCCACGGAGAGGAAAACACAGGCGGGCGCGAAAAGCCTTCCATACTTTCCGACGCACTCGAAGCTGTTATCGGCTCCATATTCCTTGACGGCGGTATTGAATGCGCAAAGCGTTTTATTTTAAGCTTCATCAAAAACAGCGTTGAAGAAGCGGCGCGCAGCCTGTCTGCAAAGGATTATAAAACGCTGCTTCAGGAATATGTTCAGCATTATCACAGCGGTGAACTTGAATATAAAGTCATCGGCATGAGCGGCCCGGATCACAAGCGGGTTTTCACAATGTGCGTCAGCATTGACGGTGTTGTGTACGGGTTCGGCGACGGCGGAACAAAACAGGAGGCCGGCCAGAACGCAGCAAAAGCAACACTTGAATTGCTCAATCGGGACAATGTGTGAGTTTTGACCATGCGTTCATCACAGCTTTTCGGAACGGCTCATCCGATTTGCCATTTTGCTTAAGGAATCTTTTAAATGCAGCTTACAAAGCTTGAAATCAGCGGGTTCAAATCGTTTGCAAAAAAAACCGAACTGATTTTCAAAAACGGAATCACGGGTATTCTGGGTCCCAACGGTTGCGGAAAAAGCAACATTGCGGACGCTTTTCGCTTTGTTTTGGGTGAGCAGAATGCACGTGCGCTGCGCGGCAAAAGAATCGATGACTTTATTTTCGGCGGGACGGAAAAGCGCAAGCCGCTGTCCTACTGCGAAGTTTCCATGTATTTTGACAATTCGGACGGACTGCTTGCTTCTCCGTTTTCCGAGGTTGTTGTTACACGCCGCGCCTTCCGTTCGGGAGAAAGCGAATACAGCATCAACAAAACCCCTGCACGTCTGCGCGATATTCGCGAGCTTTTCCGTGACACAGGCATCGGCAAGGACGGATATTCCATCATCGGACAGGGCCGCGTAAGTGAAATTCTTTCCGACCGTTCCGACGACAGACGCGAGGTTTTTGAAGAAGCTGCGGGCGTTATGAAATACCGTGCACGCAAGGAGGAAGCCGAGCGCAAACTCCAAGCCACCGCAAAAAACATCCTTCGCCTTGAAGACATCCTTCGTGAGCTTGAAAGCAGGCTTGAGCCGCTCCGTTTACAGAGTGAAAAGGCCGCCGAGTACTTTCGGCTGCGGGAGGAACTCCGCGAGCTTGAAATCAACCTGTTTTTATATCAGTATGACAAATCAAATGAGCGGCTTCAACAGCTGCGCGGCGTTGCCCGTCAGCTTTCCGATGAAATTCCCGCTGCATTGGCGGAAGAAGAGGCTTACGCCGCAGGCTGTGCCAAAGAGGAAGAGCTTGAACGAAGCCTTTCCGCCGCAATCAGCGAAACATCGCGCACGCTTATCGAGCTTTCCGCCTCCGTTGAAGGCAGTGCCGGCAACGAAAAGCTGATTCATGAACGCATCGATGCGCTGACTGCGGATATTGCGCGGAGGCAAGCAGAAATTACAAGGATTCGTGAGCGCGAAACGGCCGACGGCGAACGCAGTTCACAGCTTGCGGAAGAAATCAATCTGAAAAAAGCGAGCGAAGACGCGCTTGAAGCCGCGCTCGAAACCGCCGAAGCCGAATTTGCAGAGCTTTCGGACTCCATTAATGCAGCCGAAGAAAAGCTTGAAGCGCAAAAACAATCCATGATGGATTACATGAATCGGCTTGCAGACACGAAAAGCCGCATTTCAAGGCTCGGTGCAATGCGTGAATCCATCAGGAAACAAACCGCTTCCCTTGCGCAGGAACTTATTGAAACCGAGGCCGAAGGCAGACATCTGGACGAAGAATATGCCGAAGCTCAGGCTGACAAAGAAGCACTTTTAAAGCACAAAACTGAGTTTGAAACTGCACGGCAGGCTGCAATTGATGAGATCAATGCGCTTAACGTTAATGCACTTTCCGCCGCAAAAGCAATACGCCGCGCCGAAGACGAAATCAGTGCGGGCAAGTCCCGGCTTAAGGTACTTGAAGAGATGCGCCGCGCTCACGAGGGCTACTACGCAAGCGTTCGCCGACTTTTGAACGACGCACAGCGCAGCGCGGAGCTGAAAAAAAGAATGCACGGAGTTGTTGCGGAGCTTTTATCCGTTCCGCAGGAATACGAACGTGCTGTTGAATCCGCACTCGGTTCGGCTCTTCAAAACATTGTTGTTCCCACCGAACACGATGCGAAATATCTTATTAACTATCTCCGCGAGCATGACTACGGCCGCGCCACGCTTCTTCCCGTCAGCGCAATGCGTGCGCGCCTGCTTACCGATGAGGAAAAAAACTGTTTTCGCGGCATTGACGGCTGTTTCGGCATTGCCTCCGAGCTTGTGCGCTTTTCGCCCGAATACGGCAGCGTTTTTGAAAACCTTCTCGGCAGAACGGTCATTGTTCGCGATATTGACACCGGAATTCTTATCAGCAGACGTGCGAAATCGGCATTTCGCATTGCAACGCTGAAAGGCGACATTCTTAACCCCGGCGGAAGCATGACCGGCGGAAGCCTCCAGAAACGCGAATTCAGCCTTTTGGGACGCGAGCGGGAGATCGAAGAGCTTGCCGAAGGCAGAAAAGCAGCCGAAAGCAGGCTTGCCGAGCTGCGCAATGCCGAAGCAGAATGCAGCAAAGCATTGCAGGAAGCGAATGCAAAAGCAGCCGCTGATGCAGATGAATTACGAAAGCTTGATGTTCGGCTTGCATCCTTGACCGAAAAAGCGGATATTGTTCAAAAATACATTCAAAAAAACGTTGAACGAATAAAGCAAATCGCCGAAGAGCAGCAAAGACTTGCGGATGCCGAAACGGATATCAACGCCGAATGTGCCTCCGCAGAAGCTGCCGCAAACGGAATCGACCTCGGCAGCTCCGCAAACGGACAGGACATCAAAAACACACAGCTGGAACTTGCGAACCTCCGCTCCGCTCTTCAGGCGGCGAACGATGAAATTTCAGCTCTCCGCATTCGGCACACTGCCGCAAACAGAGAACGCATTTCGGCTGAAAACGAGCTTAAACGGCTCAATGCAGAGCTTGCGGATGCCGAAACAAGGCGCAATGCCGAAACAATTGCGATTGAAGCAGCGGAGCGCGATTGCCGACAGCTCAACGACGAGCTCGGTTCGGTGAGCTGCGGACTTTCCGAAAGCAGAGCTGAGCTGAATGCCTTGAACGAGGAGCTGAGACGGCTTGAGAGCGAACGCGCCGCAAGGCTGAACGCGCTTGACGAACTGCGTTCAAAACATGAACAAGTGAGTTTGCGATCGTCCGAACTGCGCGAAAGGCTGCACCGAAACGAACTTGCAACGAACAAGGCGCAGTCCGAACTTGACAACATGAACGAACGCATCTGGCGCGATTACGAGCTTACCTACGATAATGCCTTGAGTTTTCGCCGTGAAATTGCCGTTACACAGGCACATCTCCGCACGGACGAGCTTCGAAAGGAGCTGAAATCCTTAGGGGACGTGAACACATCCGCAATTGAAGATTATCGTGAGTTAAACGAGCGTTTTCAGTCGCTGACTGCTCAGTGCGGCGATTTGCGGCAGGCGGAAGCGGATTTAAACGAACTCATCGCAAAACTGACCGAAACCATGGAAAAGGAGTTCTGCGAACAATTTTCCCTCATCCGACAGAATTTCACCGCAACGTTTTCTGAACTTTTCAACGGCGGACATGCGGAACTTGTGCTTTCGGACAAAAGCGACGTTTTAAACTGCAATATCGACATCATTGCACAGCCGCCGGGCAAAAAGCTTCAGCTGCTTTCCCTGCTTTCCGGCGGAGAGCAGGCACTGACAGCAATTGCACTGCTGTTTGCAATATTAAAACTTAAACCCGCCGCATTCTGTATTCTGGACGAAATTGACACTTCGCTTGACGAAGCAAATGTGGATTGTTTTGCCGAGTATTTGCGGAAATATTCGGAGGGTACCCAATTCATTATCATCACACATCGTAAGGGTGCAATGGCTGTTTGCAATTCGCTCTACGGTGTGTCCATGGAGGAAAAAGGTGTATCCACGCTTGTTTCGGCAAGATTGGACTGATATTTAACAAAATGCTGCAATTTTATCACCACAGGAGGTATTTTTATGTCAGTATGGGATCTTTTTAAAAGGAAGAAAAAGAAACCCGAAAAGGTTGATCCTGCTGCAAATTTAAATCAGGAAACGGAAGCAAAGCCTGCCGCCGAAAAGGCGGAGCTTGAAACACAGGAAAAGGCCGAACGTGAAGCACGCGAAAAAGCCGAACGTGAAGCACGCGAAAAGGCCGAACGTGAAGCACGCGAAAAGGCTGCTGCCGAAAAGAATACGGGCAAAAAGAAAAAGGAAGGTTTCTTCTCAAAGCTCATGGGCGGGCTTAAAAAAACCCGTGACACGCTGTTCGGCGGGCTGTTTGTTGAAAACGGCGAAAAAATCGACGATGAGTTTTATGAAGAGCTTGAAGAAGCAATGATAATCTCGGACATGGGCATGGCGACGACCGAAAAGCTGCTTGGGCAGCTCCGTTCGAAGCTGCGTTCCGAGGGTGTTCACACACGCACGGAAGCAAAACAGGTCATGATATCCCTGCTTGCGGATTGTATGCGGCCGGAAGACGGTTTTCTTGACGGCGTGAACAAAGCCGTTATTCTCGTTGTCGGCGTCAACGGTGTCGGGAAAACGACTTCAATCGGCAAACTTGCCGCAATGTACAAAGCGGACGGACGTTCCGTGATGCTTGCCGCCGGCGACACTTTCCGCGCAGCCGCAGCAGAGCAGCTCACAATTTGGGCCGAACGCGCCGATGTTCCGATCGTTAAGCACGGCGAGGGTGCAGATCCCGCCGCCGTTGTGTTTGATGCAATTGCATCGTTTAAGGCAAAGAATTGCGATATTCTCATCTGCGACACCGCCGGAAGACTGCACAACAAAAAGAACCTTATGACGGAGCTTGCAAAGATCCGCAAAGTTATCGGCAGAGAGCTTCCCGATGTTCCGGTTGAGGTTCTGCTCGTGCTTGATGCAACCACCGGACAGAACGCAATTGCGCAGGCAAAAGTCTTCGGTGAAAACTGCGGACTTACCGGTGTTGTGCTGACAAAACTTGACGGCACGGCAAAGGGCGGCGTCAGCGTTGCGGTGAAAGATGAACTCGGGCTTCCCGTGCGCTTTGTGGGCGTCGGCGAAGGTATTGACGACTTGCAGCCGTTTGATGCGGATGATTTTGCAAAGGCATTGCTTGGGTGAACAACCGAGTAAAGTTCATTGATATCGGCATAATGAAAAAGAACCTGTTGCGGCAGGTTCTTTTTTTACAAATCGCATCTTGCTGCGAAGTTTTGCAGGCAGAAAAACACAAATAGGACACCCCGAACGGAATGCCCTACAGGTAAGTATAGTTTTAGCTTTCAGCATTCAAGCGGAGCGGAAAAAGTTATGCTTCCTCGTCCATCTTGATAATCTGCTCGCCGTCATAGTAGCCGCAATGCTTGCAGACCCTGTGTGCCAGTTTCTTTGCGTGGCACTGGGGGCATTCTACGATAGCGGGGACGCTGAGCTTCCAGTGAGCCCTGCGCTGATCACGCCTTGCTTTCGATGTTTTTCTCTTAGGTACTGCCATTTTCTACACCTCCTCTTCATTATTGAGCAGTTGTGCGAGTTCTTCAAGGGAGGCGAAGTTGGCATTCTTCACCGTTCGTGAACACGAACACTGCATTAAATTCAAATCACAGCCGCAAACGGGACAAAGCCCCTTGCAGTCCGGCTTGCACAGCCCGTAAACAGGCGCATTCAGAACAAGCAGATCAAGAATCATTTTGTCGAGTTCGAGTGTTTCGCCGAAGAACGGATAACACTCCGCCTCGTCCGCCTCTTCTTCCGAAGCTTTGATAAAGCGCTCCGAGAAATCGATATTGAAACCCTGCTTAAATTCCTTGTTGCATTTTGTGCAATGCATGAGCAGCTCGGAACTGAGCACACCCGAAACGCTGAACCCTTCGCCATCGAAAGAGCTGCGAACGTCAACGCTTAGGGGCATTGTGAAAACGAGCTTGTTTCCGCCGAACGAAATCGGCTCAAGGTTCTCTTCCAAATGCCTGTCGGTAGTTTTGCCTATCGACTTTAGTTCTTCAGCAACATTAATCTGCACAAAATACTCCAATCCTGACGGTGTACAATGCAACCTTTCATATTTTATATGTCCGGAGCCGTATTGTCAACAGTTTTTTGCATAAATTCAAAATATAATGCCGACCGGCGGCCCCAACCGCGCATTCTCCGCCTTATTTTGCGAGACGAGCGGTGTCCTTTGCGATCATAAGCTCTTCATCGGTGGGGATGACAAAGACTTTAACCTTGCTGCCGGGCTTGGAAATTTCAACATTTTCACCGCGCGGGCAATTGCGGTTCAGCTCAAAATCGACTTCAACGCCAAGGTAATCAAGGCCGTTCAGGATGCGCTCACGCATTCCCTTGTCGTTTTCGCCGACGCCTGCTGTGAACACGATTGCATCAACGCCGTTGAGTGCCGCTGCATATGCGCCGATGTATTTTTTGACCTTGTATGCAAAAGTCCGAAGCGCAAGCTCTGCACGCTCGTTGCCCTCTGCCGCTGCTGCCCCGAGGTCGCGGAAATCGCTGGACACGCCGCTGATGCCGAGCATACCGCTCTTTTTGTTCATGTAGTTGTCCATGCCCTTTGCATCAAGGCCGAGTTTCTTCATCAAATAAATGACGATCGCGGGATCCATGTCGCCGCAGCGAGTACCCATGGGAACGCCTTCAAGGGGCGTCAGGCCCATGCTTGTGTCGATGCACTTTCCGCCCTTAACTGCGGAAATTGACGAACCGTTGCCGAGGTGGCAGGTGATGATTTTTGTTTCCTCTGCGGGCTTGCCGAGCATTTCGATTGCGCGGAGAGTTACATAGTTGTGGGAAGTGCCGTGGAAACCGTAGCGGCGAACCATGTTGTCGGTGTATGCCTCATAGGGAAGACCGTAGATGAAAGCTTCCTTGGGCATTGTTTGATGGAACGCAGTGTCGAAAACGCCGACCATTGGAGTGTTGGGCATGATTGCCTTGCATGCGCGGATGCCCATGAGATTTGCCGGGTTGTGCAGGGGTGCAAGATCGTTAAGGCTCTCGATGATTTCAAGAACTTCATCGGTGAGCAGAACGGATTCGGCAAATTTTTCTCCGCCGTGAACAACGCGGTGACCGACTGCGTCAATCTCGCTCATGTCTGAAATAACGCCGTGCTTTTCGTCAACAAGCGCATCAAGAACGAGTTTGATGGCGTCGGTGTGATCTTTCATGTCCTGAACAAGTTCAAAAGGCTCCTTGCCGGCGGGTTTATAAGTCAGCTTGGAGTTTTCGATGCCGATTCGTTCGCAAAGGCCCTTTGCAATAACATCGCCGGACTCAACGTCGATAAGCTGATACTTAAGGGACGAACTGCCCGCATTGATAACAAGAATTTTCATAACAAGTCTCCGAATGGATTAATTTTGTATCTCTGCCGCCGTCAAAAAACATTGACGGCAGCACTGAAATGTATTATAACATAATAAGGTGTTTTTTGCACACCGCAAAAAAATATAAAATGGAGCAAGAATGAAAAACATTGGCATCGTTGCCGAATACAACCCGTTTCATAACGGACATGCGTATCACATTGAGCAGGCGCGGAAGATTGCCGGCGGCGGAAGTGTGATAGCTGTTATGAGCGCAAGTTTTGTCCAGCGCGGGGAACCTGCCGCATTCGACAAATTCACGCGAACCGCCATGGCTCTTCAGGGCGGCGCGGATATGGTGCTTGAACTTCCGGACATTCTTTCCCTTTCATGCGCGGAGCGTTTCGCTCTCGGCGGGGTTCGCATACTTTCGGCAAGCGGCATTGCGGACAGGCTGTGTTTCGGCAGCGAAAGCGGGGATATCGATGCGCTGCGCAGGGCTGCCGATTCCAAACTCTCCGGAGACGAACTGTCATCCGCGCTGAGCAGCGGATTATCCTACCCTGCCGCCGCTGCAAGGCAGCTCCGTGCACACGGCATCGGTGTCGGTTCAAACAATCCGAATGACGTTCTCGGCATTGAATACATTCGCGCTCTGAACCGCATAGCCCCTGCAATTCGACCTTTTACCGTTCGCCGCATCGGGTGCGGATACAACGAAAACACTCTGCCCGAAAACTATGCCTCGGCTTCTGCCGTTCGCAGCGCGCTTTTGCATTTGACCGATTCCGAAAATATATGCCGCGGGGACGTGCTCTCCGCAATTTCCGGCAGCGTTCCTCCGTTCGTTCTTCTTGAAATACAAAAGCAGCTTTCCGAACAACGTGCGCCCGCCGCTCTTTCGGGGCTTTCGCAGGCCGTCCTTTATCGGCTGCGCTGCATGACGGGCGATGAACTCAGCCGCATTGCGGACGTTTCGGAAGGGCTTGAAAATCCGCTACTTCGCGCCGCGAAATCAGCTTCAAACATTGCGGAACTTCTCGACGCCGTGAAAACAAAACGCTACACGCTTGCAAGACTGAAACGGATACTTTTTAACGCACTGCTCGGCATCACGCGTGAGCAGCAGGAAACTGCCGCGTATTCGGAAGATGCGCTGTATATTCGCGTGCTCGGCATTCGGCAGAGCAAGCTGCACCTGCTTTCAGAGTTGCAGGAGAATGCGGCTCTGCCGATCGTTCTGCGCCGTTCCGATGCGGAATCGCTTCCGTTCAACGCAAAGCAAACGCTTGAACTGACACGGAGAGCCTCGCTTATCCGCGCCCTCGCCTGCCCCGGCAACGCATCCTGCCGCGATGACTTTTCGCACAGACTTGTTATCATTTGAATGCATTGCGGGTTCATATCTGCCGCATTTACCTCATATGCTCGTTATATGAGGTATTTTTTTGTTGCTGTCACGGCAATTCTTTGTTTTGGACTCGTGCTTTTCGGTCCGCAGGCGGCAGCGGGCGCGGCGGAGGGCTTTGAGCTTTTTATAAGCTGCGTTTTTCCCTCGCTGTTCCCTTTTTTTGTTTGCGTTGCGCTGCTTAAGGGGCTCGGCGTGTTCGGCGTGAAGAGCGGCCGGGCCGGTGCCGCAGTATTTAAAATATTTGCGATATCATTAATTTCCGGAACACCCACAGGGCCGATGCTTATCGGTTCGGTGCTGCCCGAAAACACTGAATTGAACTATAAAAAGCAACAGCTGAACAACGAATTGCGAAGCGCGCTTGCCGCACTTACAAACCTTGCAAGCCCTGTTTTTATTGCGGGAGCGGTTTGCAGCCGCATGTTCGGCTTTCGCGAACGGAAAGCCGCACTTCTGCTTGCATTCTCCCATTACGGTGCAGCCGCGCTGTCGGTCGGCCTGCTTATGCTGCTTGCCTCCGCTCTCAACTGCAAATTCCGTCCCGCGGCGGATTCCCAAAGCCGCATTCGGGCGGCCGCAGTTTTTCCGAAAGCTGTTCGTGAATCGGTAAATTCAATTCTGCTTGTGGGCGGAACGCTCGTATTTTTTGTTGTTGCGGTTCGGCTGCTTGAAGCAAGCGGGATCGTGTCTCTTTTGGGGCTGAACGAACTGCAAAAAGGCACGCTGTTCGGACTTTTGGAGATGACAAACGGGATAAAAATCCTTTCGGCGGAGCCTGTGTCGCGGCTTTCTCTCGTTCTCACCTGCGGACTTATGTCTTTCGGGGGACTTTGCATATTTCTTCAGACCTGCGGAGTTGTGAATCTGCGCCCTGTCGGGTATTTTGCGGCAAAGCTTTTCCATGCGCTTCTTTCGGCGGCTCTCTGTGCGGCAATGTACCCGTTGTTTTTTTCAAACGCCGCACCGGTATTCATTTCGACGGCGGAATCTGCGGCTATTGCCGAAAACATAATGACGACTGCACAAATCGCACTGCTATGCCTGTTTTCCTCCTGCATATCCGCACTCGCGGCCGTGTTTGCCGTCAAAAGCACGAGGACATGAATTAACAAAGAGTATATGCAAAAAAGGCAGTCGCAGCCGCCCGCAATGAGGCGGACGGCTGTTACGACCTGCCCTTGATTTTATTATACAATTTCGGCGCATTCGCCTGCTCGGAACTCATTCCGTTTTCACAGCATTCAAAAACCGAATCAGGCACATTAAGCAATGCCGAAAGGCTTATTCAGCATCGTCATCCTCGAAATCATCCTCTTGGGAGGCTTTCTTTTTGCGTTTGAACAGATTGCCGAAAATATTCCATCCCGATGCGTCATCGTCCTCATCTGCATCGCCCGCTTCATCCGCAGCTTCGTTTTGAGCCGGAACGGACTGCGGGCGGGGCTGTGCGCCGGTCGTTGCCGCAGGGCGCGCATCAAGAGCTTTCCTGTCCGCCTCAATTGCGGAATAATACCGTTCAAGATAATCCATCAATTCCGCAAGCACGCTGTCCGCACTGAGTTTTGCATTGCTGTAGACTTGGTTGGAACGCAAAACGGTTTTGCGGCGAAGTTCCTCGGCGCGCTTCTGCGCTTCAAGCGTTACCTCACTTTCGCTGACAAGGCGTTCACGGGTTGCATTTGCTTCTTCAATAATATCACGTGCTGTGTCTTTCGCCCTTGCAACGCAGTCTTCATAGTAGCTGTTGCCCTGCTCCGTCTTTTGCTTCAGGTAGTCATCACCCTCGGCAACGCGGGATTCGTAGTAGTCATCTGCTTCGCCAGTTTTATTCTCAAGGTAGGTATCACCCTCGGCAACTTTGTTGTCGTAGTATGTGTTGGCATCGGTTTCCATCTGCTCGGCATCGATCCTTGCTTTTTCGACGGTGTCCTGTGCAATGCGGTCGGCGCCTTCTTTTGTTGCATTCGAATACTCGTCGGCTTCAAGCATGATCTTATTTGCTCTTGCAAGCACATCGTTCGCCTTGCGGACATTCTCCGGCAGGCAGCTCTTGATTTCAACAAGTATTCCTGCTATTTCGTCAGCGTTAACAATTCTCCGATCCGCGCTGCCGAATCTCGGTATCTGGCTGTTATCGATCAGCTCAATAAGCTCATCAATGCGCCCTTCAATAATCTTATCGTGATGTGCCATGGTGTTTTATCCTTTCAAATGGTTTTTTTATTATATCTGTGTTCATAATCTCCCGCAATTGCTCCGCACATGAATTTGCGGCAAAAGGCAAAACCGTTCTTCCGATAAGGGAGCTACAGCGTTTTAAGTTTTTCCAATCGCAACAGAATATCGTTAAAGCTTATAATTCTGAAATCTGCACTGCCGAATTTCGGTGCGGGACTGCAAAAAATCGCATCTTCGGCTTTTTTCGCTTCGACGAGCAATTTATCATTGCCGGAAGCTGCGGCAATTTCTTTCAGGATGTTGAATTTTTCTGTGACGGCACCGGTTTCAACGACTCTGCGGTCTTCACCGCCGAATGCAGGGGTGCGGCTGTTATCGATAAGCTCAATAAGCTCATCAACGCATTCTTCAATTATCCTTTCCTGTTGAATCAAAATATGTATCCTTTCCAACGCTTATCAGTCGTTCATTCTTTTAAAAATCCCGTTTTCGGCATTCGGCACAAGATCCTCAATGCCGATATTGATATCCATAAGCTGCCTGACAAGGCTTGAGCTTATGTGGCAGTATTCGGGTTTTGAAAGCAGAAATATCGTTTCGATTCTTGAATCAAGTTTTTTATTGACGGATTCGAGCATACGCTCGTATTCGACATCCTGCCCGCTTCTTATCCCGCGGACTATGCAATCCGCACCGACAAGTCTGCAATGTTCAACAAGTAGCCCTTCAAAATGCGCAACGTGCACGTTGTCAATGCCGCGTACGGCATCGCGTATCAGTTCAAGCCGCTGTTCAAGCGAGAAGCGAGGAAGCTGCTTGCCCGGATTCGGACAAACGGAAACATAAAGCGTTTCGAAATGGGTGCTTGCACGGCGAACAATATCGAGGTGCCCGACGGTGAAAGGGTCGAATGTGCCCGCAAAAACAGCAACGCTCACGATTGTTCCTCCCTTTGTTCCGAATAGATAATTTTTGTAACTGCCGCATCACCGTATTTATGCGTTTTTCCGCACGAAATATTCGGGCAGTTGAACTGCGGCGGACGCTTGAATGCGTGCTCCGCAAGGATTATGCATCCATCCTCAAGAAGATTCAGCCTTGCAAGCTCATTCACCGCGCGGGAATAAAAATCGGATTCATACGGAGGATCAAGCAAAACCAACGAAAAGCGGCGTTTTTCGGCGGAAAGCAGCGGAAGCAGCGCAAACGCATCTCCGAAAAGCACCTCGCTTCTGCCGCCGAAGCCAAGAGCCTCTACGTTGCGTTTAATTACCTGTATTGATTTTTTGTCGCTGTCGCAAAAGACACAATGCGCTCCCCCGCGGGAAAGTGCTTCAAGCCCAAGGCTGCCGCTGCCGGAAAAAAGATCCAATACCTGTGTGTTTTCAATATCGAACTGAATCATGCCGAACATGGCTTCCTTTACCCTGTCGAGAGTCGGGCGCGTGTTTCTGCCCTCCGGTGCATCGAATCGCCTGCCGCGAGCCGAACCTGCAATAATACGCAATTTCAATCCTCCGAATATAACATACTGATTTTACCACTGTCGAAGGGTGAATTTCAACCCCCGATGCAGTATTTTCGGACAAAATCCGAATTATTTTTCCGTTTAACGCATTTTCTGTTTTTGCGTTCAGCCCTTTTTGAACAAAGCACCGGGAAGCGCAACGCAATCAAGGGGCATATCGTGTTCCTCAACGGGAAGGCTTTCGCAAAGTTGGAAATCGTACCCGACGCCGACCGTGAATGCGCCCGTTTTCTTCAACAGGCGGTCGTAATATCCGCCCCCCTGTCCCAGCCTTCCGCATTCCTTTGTGAATGCCACGGCGGGAACGATAATAAGATCGATATCCTCCGCAAAGACCTCGGTTGAATCCTCCGGCTTCGGTTCAAGAATGCCGTAGCTGCCGCTGACAAAAGAATCCGCACCGTTATTCGGAACAAAAAGACGCAGTCCGCCGTTTTCAATGCAGAGCGGGAACGCAATGCGCTTGCCCGCAGCCTTTGCGCACTCAATAAGCGGCATCGGATCAAGCTCGTTTTTTGCCGGCATATATGCCATCAAAAGCCCTGCGGAATTGAACTCCGGCAAAGCCCTGACCTTTTCGGCAACGGCAAACGAGGCTTCACGCACCGCCTCCGCATCGAGCGCCCTGCGCATTGCGCGCATTTGCTTTCGAATGCCCGCCTTTATTTCGGCCGCGCATTCCGCAGCGCATGTATCGGCTGCATTTTCTTTCTTTTCAGCTGTGTTTTCAGTTTTTATCATAGTCTTTCACCGTCTTTCGCATCGAATTGTTTTTTGTTACAGTTCGTCATGCACAATTCGGCCGTTTATCAGCGTCATCGCGCAGCGGCTGCGAAAATCGAAAGGATGGCCGTAAAAAACCGCAATATCCGCATCCTTGCCGACTTCCAGCGAACCGACACGGGAATCTATGCCCGCAATGCGTGCAGCGTTTATGGTTATTGCCTCCAGTGCGACGTCCTCAGGCAAACCTTCCCGAACGGCAAGCGCGGCGCAAACGGGCAGATACTGTACCGGAACAACGGGGTGGTCCGTCATTATTGCGAATTTTACTCCGTTATCGAAAAGAGTTCTTGCGGATGTCAGGCTGCGGTTGCGAACTTCGGGTTTGCTGCGCTCATGCAGCAGCGGGCCGATGATAATCCCCGCATTCAGCTCATCGATGCAGGGTTTTATGCGGTCGATTATCATGTAACCTTCGGTAAAATGATCCAGCGTGATTTTAAGATTGAACTCCTTTGCAATGCGCAGAGCCGTCATTATATCGTCCGCACGGTGCGCATGAATTTTGAGCGGAAGCTCACCGCGCACAACGGGCAGCATCGCTTCGAGTGAATGATCGATTTTCGGAGGTTTTTCGCCCTTTTGCTTTGCGTCTTTAATGCTTCTGTCATATTCAAGCGTATCGAGCAAAGTCCCGCGCAGCTGTGAGGCAATCGACATTCTTGTGTAAAAAGTTTTTTGTGCGCTGAAAACGCGCTTTGGGTTCTCTCCGAATGCAGCCTTCATTGCGGCAGGGAATTTTATCGTCATATCCTCTATGCTCCTGCCGAACGTTTTCATTGCAACGAACTGACCGCCGATAACATTTGCGCTGCCCGGGCCTGTCACAACGCTTGTTACGCCGCCGGCACGAGCCTCCGTAAAGCAGTTGTCAAACGGGTTTATGCCGTCAATCGCGCGCAGTTCGGGAGTTACGGGTTTATAAGAATCGTTGCCGTCCGCGCCCTCGAATCCTATGCCGTCCTCCCACATGCCGATATGGCAATGTGCATCCACAAACCCGGGAAGCACAAAACATCCGCTGACATTTATCTCTTCCGCATTCGGATAATCAAGATTCACGCCCATTGCATGAATCTTTCCGTTTTCAATTGCAATATCCCCCTCGTAGGGTTCTCCGACCATCGGAATTATTTTTCCGTTTTTTAATATTTCCATTGTTTTTCCTTTTTTACTTATTTATTCACATGAAATCGGTATTAAAATCAATTGCGGTGTTCCGTGATGCCCGCAGTTTTTTCGATTGCGTCCAAAACGTCCCCCGCCGTTAATGCGCGTTCATGCAGCAGTTCAAGTGCGGACTCCGCCGAGCTGCCGAGAATATACGCACCTGCCGATACCGCATCGAAAGGTTCCAGTCCCTGTGCCAGCAACGCCGTGATAATTCCCGTCAGGACATCGCCGCTGCCGCCCTTGGCAAGCCCGGGATTGCCGGAAGCGTTGTATCTCAGTCTGCCGTCCGGATGCGCTACCACCGAGACCGCTCCTTTAAGCAGAACGATGCACCCGAATGCTTTTGCCGTGTTTTCGGCAAATCCCGCAGGGTCACGCAGCACATCTTCGATTGATTTTCCCGTCAGGCGCGCCATCTCGCCGGGATGCGGAGTCAGCACATGCCGCAGGGAAAGCAGTTTTTTCAACTCATTATCAAGGTTATTCAGTCCGTCGGCATCGATAACGGCCGGTTTTCCGCACGAAAGCACGGCGCGAAGCTTTTGCTTAATCGATGCATCGCCGCCCGACCCGCAGCCTATGCCGAAAGCCGTTGCCCACTGCACAAGGCTCTGAATGTCCTCATCCGCCACTGCCATAATCTCGGGGCGGGAAGCAAACATGTACATAATTTCGCGCGGAACAAACGCTTTCGTCAACCCCGCACCCGCACGCAAAGCCGCAGATGCCGCCATAACAGCCGCGCCGCCCATGCCGGGACTTCCGGCTGCAATCGCCGCCTTTCCGAAAGTTCCCTTGTTTGAAACAAGTTTTCTTTTCGGCAGCAGACTGCGAACAAACTCTTCGTCAATAAGCTGTTCTTTTTGCAGCAGGGCAGCGTGTTCCGCATCCGTGATTCCGATTTGTGCAACGGTTATTTTTCCTACACACTCACGTTCATGAGTGAGCAGCATTCCGCGCTTTACGGCGACAAAAGTCACCGTTTCATCCGCACGGAACACCGCCGGACGCTCCGAATTCGGTTCCGAGCCTCCGCACTCCCCCGTGTCGCCGTTTATTCCGGACGGAATATCCACCGCAATGCGGCAGGCGGGAAGAGCGTTTGCCCTTTCAATCGCCGTTTTAAAAACACCGCTCGGCTTTCTGTTCAGTCCCGTTCCGAAGATCGCATCAACGATTATATCCGATTCCCGGCATGTATTCAACCTGTTAATGTCATTTGAAAGCGGTAAACCGAGATTTATCGCAATTTGATAATTCAGTTCGGCACTGCTGCGCGGCAACACAGCCGATTGTTCATCTTTTTTGTTCTGTATCGGTTCAAAAAGCAGAATTCCCTCCGCATTGTACCCCTCCGCCGTCAAAATTCGGAGCAGCGCAAGTCCGTCCCCTCCGTTGTTGCCCGGACCGATAAGTATGAACACGCGGCTGCCGTTTTTACGCCCTGCCGTATGTTTTTTTATGCTCTGTGCAACTGCGTTTGCCGCATTTTCCATCAGAACCGCATCGGGTATGCCGATCTTTTCCGTCATATTTTTGTCGCAGCTGCGCATCAATGTCGTTTTGGATACGTTAAGCATAAATTCTGTCCTTTGTGTCGTTTTGTTCCCCGTACTGATTTATTCGGGCATGCGTTCTGCCGTTCGGACGGACACATCCGCAGCATCCACCGTTTTTGTTTCTCCGTTCGGAAAAGCGGCGATCAGTCTGCCGTGTTCATCGATTCCCTCCGCAAACGCCTTAACCTTGCTGCCGTCCGTGCCGTGAATCGTGATTTCCTGATTCAATGTTGAACAGTTATTTATGTAATCCCGCAGGATACGGTCTTTCTCCCCCTGTTTCAGCATGTTAACACGTTCATGCACATGTTCGGCAATGCAGGCTCCGAGTTCATTCACATCGGTTACTGCTCTCGTTTCGATAAAAAGCGAAGTTGCCCGCTGCATCCATGCATCCGACACTTCAGCGGCATTCACGTTCATGCCGATTCCGATAACGGTCATTGTCCGCGTTCCGTTCTTAACAAGCTCAGCAAGTATTCCGCAAAGTTTTTTCTGTCTGAACAGAATATCATTCGGCCATTTTATCCGTACATCCGCTGCGTCGGCTTTTGACCGTTTTTTTGAAGACAGGAGCAAACCGAGCGAATCGAGCACTCCGAGTGCCGCCGCAAGCGTAACCAGAGGAATATCCTCCGCCGCAATATCCTCAGCATCACAGGCAATGCTCATCAGCAGCGCTCCCGATGTGTTTTCCCATTTTCTGCCGCGTCTGCCGCGTCCTCTCGTTTGCCGTTCCGCAATCAATACGGTTCCGTCTTTCAACACGCCGTTTGCAGCGCGCCGCTTCAGCTCCGCATTTGTGGAATCCGTTTCATGCACCGTTTCCGCCTTCCGTATGCTGTGCATTTTTAAACAATTCACAGAGCCTGTCCGCCCGTTTTTGTCATTCATCATCCTCTGCACCGTTTTCGGCCGAACGTAACGAAAACTCGATTTCATCGGGTATTTCATCGGAATTCCCGGTCTCTTCGGAATTTTCCGCAAGCTCGGAAAGCACCGTTTTTACATCGTCAAACGCATACCCGCACGAAACAAGCCTTGAACCCGTTCGGCGCAGTCTTTCCTTGAGCGGGAGGCTTGAATACTGCCTGAAATACTTGCTTCCGACAGCGGCGGCGTTGGAAAGCTCCGTTTCGTCCGAAACGGCGGATAGAGCCTCGTCAATGACCGCATTTTCAACAAAATGCTCCCTCAGCTGTCTGCGCAGTTTTCCTCTGCTGACCGGTTTTGTGTTGAGGCGCGATTCAATAAAATCACGGGCAAATTTTTCATCGTTCAAAAGTCCGTTGTTTCGCAGCCTGTCAATTGCCGCCATGATTTCGCCTTCGGAATAATTGCATTCATCCAGTCTGTTTTCAACCTCGCGCACCGTTCGCGCTTTCGGCGTCAGGAAATACAAAGCTTCATCGTATGCTGAGGCGCCTTTCGCTTTTTTTGTTCTCTGCTCTTTTGTGTTTTTAGGTATTCTTTGCTTTTTCTGCATATCAGTGTCTCCGCCTGTTTTTTAATTAGGTTTTCATCCCGTCACATTGTGTACGGTTTCGTCCACGGTGCTGCCTTGGGCATTTTCACAGTCCGAATCGAAACGATCCGGGTCGGAATGGTTCAGTTGATTCTTCGCAAACCGCACTATGCCGTTTGAAGGCATCGATGCATCGCCCCACTCTTCGCCAAGTGTTTTTATTGTTATTCTTTCCTCGTCAATCAGGATGTTTTTAATGAATACGGAGGAGAAAAACCGAATTTCCTCCGCGCACTGTATCGGAATATCGGCGGCATGAGCAAAAAAACCTGAAATTTGAACGCCTGTAACGCCCAAAAGCTCGCATTCGAGCTGCGCACATCTAAACTCTTCCCTCAGTTCGTCGTACGCCGTTTTGAAATCGTCAAAACAGCCTGCACGATTCATATGCGGCATGAGGCTTTCGCTCCATCCGTTTTCACCGATGCGGTTTATCTCCTCGCGAATCATTTCCAGTCTGCTGTAAACATCGTTTCTGGTTGCCTCCGCCGTTTTCCTGTTTTCGGCAATGTATCTGCGAACAGCTCTTTCCATTCGTTCGCTTCCGTTTCTCAGCTGCATCCACAATGCATCGTAAATCGCATTTTCAAACCTGACGGCATCAACGATTATTTTGCCGTTTTCACAATAAAACCTGATTTCAGGCTTGTACGGAGAGGCAATATTGACCGTTTGCAAAACTGTTCCGAGGCCGACGGGCAGGATGTTTGCAAACATAAATCTGTGCCCCGCTTCCGCCTTTTCCTTTCTTTGTCTGTTGATACGCGCTGCATACAGCCGAAGGTAATTCGGAACGATTGCGGGATAGGGTGCGAACCCGTCTCTCTCCTCAATACCGAAATATCTGTTGTTTTCGACCATTGCATACACGTTATGACGCGTAAGCGGCTTGGCATCGGCTGTATTCTGTCCGTTTTCATTCCTGATATCCGCCAAAAGCCTGTTCGCTTCCTTTGCAATTTCGATAACACCCGTTCCGTGCCTGTACATTTCAAATATCTTCCGCACAACAACGGATTCAGCGGGATCCGCAATCGGTGCTCCGTTTTCGAATCTGTATCCGAACGGCACCGGCATTGCGTATTTCGCCCCGGGAAAAGGCTCCGTCCGCACTTGTGCCGATTGACTTTCCCCGGCATATTTCCGTTCCCATTCATCGCCGCAGCTGTAATAGGATTTTATTGTATGGAGAATCAGCTTTCTTTCATCCGCAATCGGGCTTCCGCCTTCAAAAACGACCGTCAGCCCGTTTCGTACAAGTTTTTTATGCATTGTAAGCCGTTGTATCTCCGAATTGCCGAGGCAGGCATAATTGCGAACGAGGAGCGTTGTCGGCTCCCTGTACACGGCCGAATCGGCATACATGTTCAGCATAATTGTCCGCCCGTCCTGTCGGTCAAAAATTACATGCTCTATTGACATTTCATGTTTTTCGGCAAATTCCCGCGCCGACTCGACAAGGCTGTCAGCCTCGCTTTTGCTTCCGCATCTGAAATACAAATCCGCCATTGTTATCCTGCCTCCGATGCATTGCACGTTTGGAATTGCAATTACTCCGAGCGATACGGTTTCAGCAGAAAGGTTTAAGCCTGTGTTTTCCGCAATCCCCGTTCGGAACACGCTTAACTTCATTTGCTGACTGTTCAGCCTGCCGTTTCGCTTGCGGCAGCCGATTTCCGCTTTATTCTTCCGTTCCGAATTCTTCAAGCAGAATGTCGAACATACAGGGTCCCATGTTAAGATAACGTTTGAAGAATGCTGTCTTGTCTCCGTCGCTGCGATGATTCACGCTTTCGTAAATCTTGTTTGTGTACACATAGCCCATTGCATAGTTGAAGAAATACAGCGGCATATCAATTGAATATTCGTATATAACATCGATGTATTCCTGCTGATCAAGCCCGAACGACTTCAGGTAGTCGCCGATATCTTCCGTTGTCCAGCCTTCGCAGTTGACCTTGATGCTCACATATGCAGGAATAAGAATGTTTGCAAGCACACTTTCGTATTCCCGCAGCGTGCAGCCGCCCACTCCGTATTTCTCGCTGATACCTGAGATAAAAAGCTCCGAAAAAACAGCCCATCCCTCGGAATAGCCCGTGGGCGCGCACAGCTGCTGCGAAGGGGGCAGTCCGTCGAGGCTGCGGAAATACTGAGTTTGGTAAAGATGCCCCGGGAAGCATTCATGTGCAAGCGTGAAGAGCATTGTGTCGTCCTCCGCCGTCGGGTTAAGCAGAACGACATTCCTTGTCGGATCATCGAATGCGGAAATCATATATGCGGCAGGGCTGAAATCCTCCGCAACGGCATCAGGAATCGTGACGTATTGAATGCTTTGTTCCGGAATCTGAGGATAGATTCCGTCGATAAGCTCCTTAAGATATTCAACATCCGTTTCAACATTGCCTGACGTCATATTCTTTTCGTAATCTTTCATTGCATTCGAGTCGGTGAGAATGATTTTCACCAATTTAGCGTAAACACTCGAAATGCTTTCACTGAGTTCATCGGCCATTGACGAATACTCGGCATTGCAGGCAGCATTTGATTTTATTGCGGCAGCATAGTAATCCTTTGCATCCACACCGCGCATGCACGCACCCGCAAAGGAGCCGCACTGCGGGCGAAGCTGTTCAAGAGTGTTCGCAAGGCTTCTGTATGCCGGCAGCAATTCGTTGATAATGCTGTTTCTGCTGCGTTCGAGCAAAGCTGTTTTTTGCTGTTCGGAAATTTCGAACTCGGCACTTGCCATTTCGTCTTCAAAAAAACCGATAAGAAAACAGTCATTGCCCGTTTCCGCAAACTTGATGCAGGACTCAAGAACCTTGTCCAAAGCATTTTCTGTCATAAACAGTCCTTTTGCCGCCTTTTCACGCTCAAACTGCTCTATCTGGCCGATATAGCGCGGGGCATCTTCAAGCAGGAGCACATAATTTTCGGCATCCTCCGCCGAGCTGATTTCATACATCGAGAGCATCAGCGGAAGCATCGTGTGTTCACCGTTGAACACTGTAAGCGGTTCATTGTAATAATATGCATCGGGAACAGCATGAATTTCATCAGAAAGCTTCAGATTGAGAACAAGGTTGTCGTATGCGATTCTGTTTCTGTAGGACAGCTGACTTCGGTCGATTTCGGAAAGCTTTTTGCGCATTTCGGCGTTTTCCGCAAAATCGGCAGCATCAGCCTCCTGCGAAAGCTCACCCCATCCGCGTTCAATATCCTCTTCGGCAATGCCGAAACTTGCAGCATCCTTCACGAATTGATGAAAAGTGAGCCCTGATGAAGTAACCACAGATATAAAAACTTCACGATCCACGGCCCCAAATGCTTCGTCCGCCGCCGTCTTTTCATGCGCCGGTTCCTGCGTGGGTTCCTGCGTTTGCTGCTGCGGCGCTTTTGTCACATCGAAGTCAATATCACCGAATTTACAGGCAGCCGCAAAGAGCATGATAAAAGCAAGCAGAGCTGCCGAAAGCTTTTTTAATGTATGTGACGCTTTTTCAATGCTTTTAATTTGAATTTGTGAACAATTTTCCATGTTTCCTCCGTCGCTGTGTTATTACATATTAGTGTGCATATTCGAGAAGCTCAAACATGCTGCATCAATTGTCCGTTTTTGGCGCAATTTCGCCGAACACGTTCAATTCTGCCGTTCGAAAAAGGTGTCATCCGCACATTTTTTCCGTATCTACATTATATCAACAAATCATTGAATATTCAAGACGGGCAGCGATATCGATTATTAAAAACCGAATCCTGCTCTTAAAGCCGATGTTTGCTTATCATGTATATTCATGCGAGCAAAGCGAATACTATCCATGATAAATCAAAAAACGGAGGTTTTCACTGCAAATGAAAGCAACAGGAATAGTACGTCGAATTGACGAACTCGGTAGAGTTGTAATACCTAAGGAAATTCGAAGGACTTTGCGTATCCGCGAAGGTGATGCGCTTGAGATCTATACCGACCGCGAAGGCGGGGTCATCCTTAAAAAATACTCTCTTGTCGGCGAACTTTGTGATTTTGCAAAGGAGTATGCCGAATCCATTCAGCAATCCGTGGGGCATATTGCAGCAATCTGCGATAAGGACACGATTATTGCAATTTCAAGTCCGCACAGGCGTGATATTGCAATCGGCTCTCCGCTTGCCGTTGACAAACCGATACACGATGACGTTGAGGCCGTTATGCAAATGCGCGAGAAGCTTAACCGCAGCACTGCCAACGGCGACGTAATGATCGGAATCACTCAGAACGATGAACAAGGGCGTGCATACACCGCCCAACTCATTATTCCGATTCTTGCCGCGGGCGATGCCATCGGCGCCGTCATGCTTCTTTCAAAAGAGCCCGGCGCGGTAATCTCCCCGACAGACGTTAAAGTTGCGGAAACCGCCGCAAACTTCATGGGTAAGCAGCTGGAAAACTGAGCCGGGTTCAAAATTCAATTCTTTTTTCGACCAAAAACACGCCCGCGGATTATGCTTTCTGTTTCAACCGACGGAACATCATGAAGCGGGCGGCTGAGCAATTGATGAAAAGTATTCTTCAATCGTCCAATCCGGAAGGCGTACAATGCGATTCAGCAGGGTTATTCCATCGTATGAAGTGCCGAACTCATTCACTCCGTTGCCGTAGACCGCAATCGTTATCCCCTCCGAACCGCTTTTCTCCGCGTCCTCGCTGCCCCTGCACAACGCCGCAAAACACGGCTCATCAAACATAAGGTTTTTGCAAACAAGTTTTTTGCATACATGGACAAAGGTTCTGCACGGAACTCCGAACGATTCGAACATCCTCATGCGCTCCGCATTCAAAGCGGCGCAAAACCGAACTTCATCTTCGCAATCCGAAAACCGGCCGGCCGGTTCCGCGATTCCCGCTGCAAGTGCATTTCTGAACTTTTCGGAAGATTTCATCCGTTTGCACAGTGATTCATCCGCAGTAAAAACTCCGCGCATTCCGCGCTGCTGCAAAATATCGGTTATTGTTTCGAATGCGCCGCAGTTTTCAAAAAACAGCATTACATATCCGCCCGAGGCAGGGAAATTTCCCGAACGGATATCCGCAGGCAAAAGCGCGGCAAGCCCCCTCTCCTTCATATAGTCCAAATCCGATTTGAGCAATTCCGCACCGTCACCGTTTTCAATGTTCAGATAGGAAACGGCATAAAAGCCGACGCTTGACGGCAATGCCGACGCGGGCAGGATTTCGTTGCTGCGTACACCGCCAAACACCGTTGCCGCCAGCACTGCGGCAAGAATCACGATTGAAAATGCTGCACTTTTAAGTCTGCGTTTCATTTTCGTACATATTCCTCCTCCGTTTTCACATGGATTCGTGCCGTCATGCACATATTCGGCTTGATTTCAAAACTCATTTCATTATAATATTATGCGGATGGTTTTATTCCCGTTTCGGCCGACGCATATGTATCAATGCCGACCGTTGACAGATGAGGAGTTTAAACCGCCCGCAATGAGCTTTCGGTTTAAGAGAATTTGTTTGAGCGGTTTGTCTGTATAATATTGAAACTGTCTCGAAATGCTCTCTTGAAATACGATTTTGACGGAGGAAATGTTTATGAGATGCAGCTGTAAGAACTGCGGTGTATATATGATTCAATCCGAGGATTCACACCTCGGCTGCGTTTGCCCGGAATGCGGAAACCGCTGCACGGCCTGTCTCGGCACGAACAGCGTTATGGATCGCGAGGCAGTGCGTGCATTGAAGGGCAATCCACTGCTTGCCGATGCAATGCTTAACAGAATTATGGAACCGGAATTTGAAGATGAGGAGCAGGACTGATACTTTTTTGCCGTATCCGCCCCGCTCCGTTTATCGCCTGCTGCCCATATGGTTTGCCCACGGGAAGCGGGCGGCTCAATTTAGGATCGTTCCGATTCGGCCGTTATGCCGTAAGGGTTCGATTTTATGAATTCTATGGCCTTTTGGCGCATATGTTCGGGTTCGATTATTTCAACTTGGGAAAGATACTGCATTGTCCAATAAATAACGCCTTGGGGTGCAGCTTTAAATTTTGCAATGAAATGCCTGTCGTCAAGCTTGTAAATGCGCAGACTTTTACCGAACTTGTCGATGATTCCGCCGATCGCTTCGTTTTTGCATTTTAAAACGATCTGCTCCGGCTCCCCGGAGAAAGCATATACAAGCTTGCGAACCGAATCAAGGTTCACGGCCGAACGCGCAACGGCGAGTTTTTTATCGGTTATTGCTATATTCTGCATCAGGTCAATTCGGTAGTAGCTCAAACCCTCTTTGCCGTCCTTTATGCAGACAAGGTAATAGTTCTGATTGTCGCAAACCATTCCGTAAGGGCTTACAACATAGGGTTCGTTTCTTCGCTTTACAAGCCGTTTATCCAACCCGTATTGGTAATAATCGAAAGAAACCCTTCTCTGGCGCGAAATTGCTTCATCGAGAATGTCGATATTGTAGAACACACAGCGATTATCTGTTTTTCTGTCCGCATCCGCCGATGTAAGGTGTTTAAATCCGAACCTCTGATGAATGCTGAGAACGGATTGAAGTTTTTCAAGCAGATCCGCCGTCTGTTTTTGCGGAATGGAATGCATCGAATAAACCGCATCCGTCATCAGCCGCACTTCGGACGGTTCAAACAGTCTTGAACGCAGGAAATAGCCTTTGCCGTTCTCTTTATACACCGAGATGTCATATCCAAGTTCAATAAGTGTGTCCGCCGCTCCGTAAACCGCGCGCCTGTCGATTTTCATTCCGTAGTCCTGCATGAAATAACCCGTTATATCGCTCATGGAAAGGATATGTTCTTCATCGGAATACTTTTCGAGAATTTTGTACAAACAGACGATATTTGCTCTGTCCCCGAGCATTTTTGAACCCTCCAGTGATAGTTTTGTTTATTGATGAAAACCCGCGTTATACGCAATTCCGGTATCGAGCCGCACTCGTTTACCGGCTGTTCGCATCTGCCTCCCCGAGCAGAAGGAACGCATCGCGCAGGTACTTCACAAAATGAACCTCAATGCCGTCAAAATTCTTTAAGGAAGGGATGAACGGCACAATTGCACGCCTGTATCCGAGCCGCGCGCATTCCGCAACGCGGTTATACAGCCTGTCAACGGGACGTATTTCCCCCGTTAAACCGATTTCACCGATCACGACCGTGCCTTCCGGAAGCGGTCTGTCGAAAATCGAACCCGCAACGGCAAGCGTTATTGCAAGATCCGCACCCCTGTCGTCAATGCGGATGCCGCCGACAGCGTTTGTGTAAACATCCTTATCTGACACGCGGAGTCCGCCGCGCCGCTCAAGCACCGCAAGCAGCAGCATCAGGCGGTTTGTATCCATCCCCGCCGCCATCCGCCGTGCGTTTGCGAACGCCGATGTGCTGAGCAGGGATTGAATTTCAACCAATATCGGGCGGTTGCCCTCCATTATGCACGTCACCGCACAGCCTATATCGTTCCCGCCGGACACAAACAGCCCGGCCGGATTTTCAACCTCTTTCATGCCGTCGCGGCACATTTCGAATATTCCGATCTCGTTGGTTGAACCGAATCTGTTTTTGACGGCACGGAGAAGCCGCAGCGAATCATGCCTGTCGCCTTCAAAATAAAGCACGGTGTCAACCATATGTTCGAGCATTCGCGGGCCTGCAAGCGCACCTTCTTTTGTTACATGACCGATTATGAATATTGCACAGCCGTTTTGTTTTGCAATGCGCGTCAGGGCCGTTGTTGCCTCGCGGATTTGCGTTACGCTGCCGGCTGCATTGTTCAGCTCGCGGTTCATCATTGTTTGAATTGAATCGATAATAAGAAAGCGGGGTTTAATGCGATCGACCTCGCTTTCAACGGCATCCATGCTCGTTTCCGTCATTATGAGCAGTTCCGAATCGACTCCGCAGCGCACCGCACGAAGCTTCAGCTGCGCTTTTGATTCCTCTCCGGAAACATAGATGACGCCGCCTGTTTTTTTGAGATTTCCCGCCGCCTGCATTATGAGTGTGCTTTTTCCGATTCCGGGGTCGCCGCCTATCAGAACCGTTGACCCCACAACAACGCCGCCGCCGAGTACGCGATCGAACTCGCCTATGCCCGTTGTAACACGCACAGTATCGTTTTCACTCACCGAGCCGAGCGTCACCGCGCGGGAGGACGTTCCGCCCGCCGAATGTGTGCTGCGCTTTTCGGGTGCGGCGGAAACTTCGACAAGGGTGTTCCAACTGCCGCACATCGGGCAGCAGCCCATCCATTTCACTGTTTCGTATCCGCACTCACCGCAGACAAACTTTGTTTTTTCTTTCATAAAAAATCTTCCGCAGCCCTTTTTCCGATTTGCTGTGTTTGAGCGATTTTTCGGGAGTTGCCGAACAGCCGTTTTACAGCGGCGGCAGAGCGTATTTAATTATGTCACGCTCACGCGAAGTCACATCCATCCACATCACATAACCGCCCGAAACGCCGAGAAACTGGGTATTTTCGCGCTCCGGCGTGAGCCTGTAGCTCTTCCCGTTTTCAAAAACATATATCCATACAGCCTCATCTTTGCCGTATGCAACAAAGTTCTCCGCGATGCCGAATTCAACAACGCCTTCCGCTGCGGCAACGGGTGTTCCGCTGCCGTCCCACACGTAAAGCTTTGCGGACGGACCATGCGGGCCGTCAAGCCACGCATAATACTTTCCGTTTGTTTCGGGGTCATGGACATACACTCCCGGATAGAGCTCTCCGATTGAGGTTTCGTTTAAGCTTATGTAATTGATTGAAGAGCAGCGTGCGCGTGTGCTGTCCTCCCCCGCCCAAATAAGCTTGCCGTTCTCAAAATAAGGCATACTTGCACCGTATCCCGAGGAATTGAAGTATTGAACCACCGTCGTTTCCTCCGTCGGAATGTGGCAGACAAATATCTTGTCCCGTTCGCTGCCCGTGCGCTCCGTCCATGCAATGTATTCATCCCAGAGCTTTATTTCCGGTTGACCGACATAAACTTTTTTGATAATCTTCGGTTCTGCACTGCTGTTTTTAAGATCGAGCGCACAGATATCTCCCCCGCCGTTTTTTTGATTTGCATCGAAATAGACAAGGTATTTTTCATTAAATACCGGATAAATCAAGTGATCGTTCCGCGCTTTTATCGGCAGTTCGGAAACCTTGCCGGTTGAAATGTTGTATTTCAGCAATGCACACATCAAAGCTTTTCCGTTCACAAGCTTTCCGGCGGAACAGATTATCTCGCCGTTGAAACAGTACGGATCGCTCAGCCATGTGTAGGACATTCCCGCAGGAAAAACAATTTCTTTTTCCTCGTCTTCACCGACAAAAAGATCCATCGGATGCGGCGTCGGCGTCGGTTCCGGCGGAATATACGGCGTGGGCGATTCAATAAGCGGAAGTTCGATTTTAACAAGTCGTGCAGCCTTGCCAAAGAAACCGTCCGGGCGGAGCGGCGTGTCGATTTTGAAAACACCTTCAAGCACTATCATAATCAAAAGTGTCAAAATTCCGAGTGCGGCAAGCACACCCGCAATACAGCCCGCAAGCTTGAGTATCGGAGCCCATATGCTCGCACTGAAGCGTGAACGTCTGCGTTTCGAAAGAACTCTTCTTTTGTAGCCATGTTTTTTCATGCAAACATTATACCACAGTTCTGCCCGCAAGTCATTCTTTTTTTAGCCGCGGCCCGAATTATTCTCTTTTATTTCAAAGCAACGAATCTGCATTCGTTTTTTCGGCAGAATTTGCAGCAAAATCATGTTTTTATGTAAATTTTGATGTTTTTTACCGAATGTATCGATTATATCCTTTACGGAATTGCTTCCGTTGTGTTATAATCCGATTGTCAATATTTTCAGCCGACGGCTGAACGGAGGTCAAAAAATGGCAAAACAAAAGAACATACCCAAAAGAAGCGAAGTCGAGAAGCAGTACACCTGGGCACTCGAAGATATTTTTGCGACCGATGAACTTTGGGAAAAGGCACTTGACGAATGCCGCACATTCCCCGAAAAAATCGAAGCTTTCCGCGGCCGGCTTGCGGAAAGCGCAGACATGCTTTACAGCTATCTCACCTTCTGCGATGAGCTTGATGTTAAAATCACCCGCGTTGCAGAATACATCATGCGAAAATCCGATGAAGACACCGGCAACAGCTACTATAACGGTCTTAAGGGCAGGTTCATGAGCGTCTACATCAATATTGCGGGCGCATCAAGTTTCGACACTCCCGAAATTCTTGCAATTCCCGATGAGAAGCTCGCTGCTTTCATGAACGAAAAGCCCGAGCTTAGACTCTATGAGCGCAAACTTGCAAAAATCCGCAGCAAGAAAGATCATATCCTTTCCGATGCCGAAGAAAAGCTGCTTGCTGCCGCAGGAGAAATGGCAAATGCACCCGAAGAAATCGCATCGGCGTTCCGCAATGCGGACATCCGTTTCCCGAGCATTTACGATGCCGACGGCAACGAGCTGAAAGTTACACAGGGTTCATATGTTCCCCTGCTTGAAAATCCCGACCGGAACGTCCGCAAGGCTGCATTCGAATCCCTGCACGGCACATTCGAAAGCTTCAAGAACACTTCCGCAGCGTTTCTCGACGGGCAGATAAAGCAGCTCATCTTCTATGCAAAGGCACGCAGGTACAACAGCACGCTTGAAGCAGCACTTGCCGAAACGGAAGTTCCCGTTTCCGTTTACCGCAACCTTATCGATGCAGTGAACGCAAACCTTGAGTATCTCCACAAATACATTGCTTTGCGCAAAAAGCTCACCGGTTCGGAAGAGC
>ENA-OPSV01000455-OPSV01000455.1-human-gut-metagenome-genome-assembly--contig:-NODE-455-length-33735-cov-14.023634_pt1 | contig 33735 bp, 24 predicted proteins | sample MGYA00241460_ERZ501912 | MGnify/ENA primary metagenome ERZ501912 (study PRJEB25962, sample SAMEA2042402) | human gut metagenome | biome: human gut; feature: human-associated habitat; material: faeces...
CTGAATGTGGAACTGTCGAATTTCCTTGGTTTTTTCGTTCATTTCGCAGTAGTCGAACTCCGCCGCATTTCTAAGAATTGCTGTGACCAAATTTTCAAACGTGATGCCGTTCAGCATCTTGCCGCTAGGTTTTGTCTGCTCCCTATTGAGCGTAGACATGAACTCTGCCATTGGATCGCGCTTGGTGGTCATATCTTCATAGGGATTGCTCGCCATTGAATAGAGCCAAGAACTGAGTAAACTGTGTGTCATCAAATACCGGGCCATTTACTCCGCCCCCTTATCTCCCTCCGGAGGTGCCAAGGTGTACTTCTTCAACACATTGTCATAGAACAGTCCCAGTTTCTTGATTTTGGCGTTGAAAGCCGCATTGACTTCCTTCTTAGAGGTCAGGGCGTGCTTGACGGCCTTGATTTTCGACATGGCAGCGTTGGCGCTGTCCGCATCGGTGATGCCGGCGACGATCTCGGGAGTCATCTCGGGAACCTGCTGCCCGGCCTGTCCCTGGAAACCGTTGGCCATGAGCCACTCGCGCACGAACTCCTTCGAAAGCTGCTTCTGGCGCTCGCCCCTGGCCAGCCGCTCCTCGTAGCCTTCGGCATAGAAGTAGCGCGACGAATCGGGGGTGTGGATCTCGTCCATGAGGTAGATGACGCCGTCCTTCTTGCCGAACTCGTATTTCGTGTCCACGAGGATCAGACCCATCCGGGCGGCGATTTCGCAGCCCCGCCGGTAGATCGCCCGCGTATATTTCTCGAGCTGCTCGTACTCCTCGCGGCTTACGAGCCCCGATGCGATGATCTCCTCCTTCGAGATATCCTCGTCGTGGCCCTCGGCGGCCTTCGAGGTCGGGGTGATGATCGGCTCGGGGAACCGCTGGTTCTCGACCATCCCTTCGGGCATCTCCACGCCGCAGATGGTCCGCTTGCCGGCCTTGTACTCCCGCCAGGCGTGGCCCGAGAGGTATCCGCGGATGACCATCTCCACCTTGAAGGGTTCGCACTTGCGGCCCACGGTGACCATCGGGTCGGGAACGGCGATCTTCCAGTTGGGAAGGATGTCTGCGGTGGCATCGAGGAACTTGGCGGCGATCTGGTTGAGTACCTGTCCCTTGTAGGGAATGCCCTCGGGCAGGACGACGTCGAAGGCCGAGATCCGGTCGGTCACGACCATGACCAGATATCGGTCGTCGATGTCGTATACGTCGCGGACTTTGCCCACATATTTGCTTTTCTGACCTTCGAAGGTGAAATCGGTGCGTGTGATAGCGTTCATTGTGTTTGCAGGTTTATCGCCTGCAAAGATACTGTTTTTGTGCGAAAATCGAACCTTCCGCGGCAAAAACGGAGCGTCTGCGGCCAAATTGCGCCGAATCTCCGGTTGCTTCCGTGTCCCTCGCTGTCTTCAGACTCCTTTCTTCGATAGGAGGGGTAGACGGAACTTCTCCGAGTGCCATCCCCGGCAGTCTGGCAGAATCACGAGGTGCAGGATCTTTTTGAGGGCCTTTCCACCGGAGGCTAAAAGGAGCAGGATTGATCCTCCTGTCCGATGTGCATGCCGGCATTGCGTGCGGAAATCATGATAAAGTCGGAATCGGTCAGCCGGGACTCGATCCAGGCGGCGAAATCAAAGAATTTGAGCAACGGACGTTCGTATTCGGCTTGGCTGATCCGTTTGATCCGTTCCTGGATTCGCACCCATAATCGGTTGCGCTCCCGTTTGCTGTGGGGCAGCGGGTAGAGTCGGACGAACTGAAAGATCTGACGTTCGACAGAGTCGATCTCTATCGTGGAGTTCCTCCGGATGGATTTTATCTCCGATTCGACGAAGTCCATGTGTCCGTATTCCGCCTGTAACAGCAGGTCGATCAGCCGTGTAATCCGGAACTCCGGAAAATGATAGAAAACCTGTCCTGCTTCCCGGATCCGAGCCATTGTTTTGCGGGCGTCCGCAAGGCGCTGGCTTGCCATATGGAGTACGACCTGGTTCAACAACAGGATCAACTGTTGATCCAATCTTTGTTGGGCCAGTTTGCGGAATATAGTCTCCCTGTTGGCGGCATAAAGAACTTCGGCTTTTGCGATCGAGCCGCTGTTGATCAGCCGGAAGGATTCATACAGGTAGATGTGGATCTGGATCCGGCGGATGAAATCCTGAGAGTAGTTCCCGGCTGCCAACTGTTGCAATCGGGCAATGAAAAAGGGCATTTCGTCATAAAGCCTGGCAGAGAGCAGACTGTCGAGAATTCCCAGTACGGCATCGAGGTAGTAGAGCGGTGGATCGAGAATCTGCTCGGGATGTTGATCGAAAAGTTCGAGCAACTGGCGATAGATGCGGATGGCAGCCATGTAATTGCTTGACTGCAGAAAATAGGTCGATTGGAAAAGCTGATGCAGCTTGTCCACTTCGAATCCTTTGTAGGAGTTGTTTGCTATCAGATGCAGCTCGCTGAGTACCAGGTCGTTCAGGCTTTGTTTGTCGCGCTCGGACCGGACTTTGTCCCGATGCATGGAGCGATATTTGAGAATATCGTAGAGTTGCAGGTGTTGTGTGGCGCAACGCAAGTGCCGGAGCGTTTCGTTCATTTTCATCTGTCGTTCCACGAGTTGTTTTTCTCGAATGTCCGGGAAATTTCCAGCACTCAGATACTGGAGCTCGGTTTGCCGGATGAGTAGCAACAGGGTGGATTGTCCGTGTTTTTTTGCCAGTTTCTTGGCTGCCAGCAGTTGTTCGACGGCCGGTTGCAGCAAACCGCAGCGGAAAAGAATCTCGGCCTCGGACAGTCGGTTGGAGATGCGTGATTGAATATCATCCCGACTCCGCAGATGGGTCAGACACTCCATGACGACCTTGTACAGGTATTTGACGGCGATGTCGAAACTGCTTCCCCGGACCTCCCGGTTGAATCGTCGTGCGACCTCTTCGATTGATGCACTCTCTTCCATCTGCGTGAAAAGAGTCAGATAGCCCTTGTCTCCTTCTTGCAGATTGCTGTAGAGCTTTAGATATCGTTTTTCGGCCTTGGACATCGAATGGATGAGGACCAACAACGTGATGGCTTTGTTCATGGCGATTCGGACTCTTGTGAGCACTCGTATACAAAAATAGGGAAATTTTTGCCGGAGTTGGCCGTCCGGAGTTTAGAGGCCCGCTTTTTTCAGGCTAAAATTTGGAAGGATCAGACCAACCCAAACGGTATAAAAGAGTCGGAAACCCATTCAGGGATGAGCTCCGGTTGAAATTCGACCGGGAGGCTTCCCCTTTTTTGCGGCAACTGTCCGCATGGTGAACCGGCTTCGATAGATTGTCCGATGGAATATCTTGATCCGGGTCGATCGGAAACCTGTATGTGTAAATGTAATTATCTGTATTCTATTATGATATAAGGAATTTAGTGAGTTTAAATTATTTTATGAATAGCATTTGGGATAGTCTGCAGATTGGATAAATGGGCCCTTGACCTCGGAGCATTTGTTTTATATTTGTTATGCAAACGGCTCGAAACATGTTCGAATTGGCTTTTCTTTTCCGGTTTTTCTTCATGTTGCGGGAGATTGCAAACTAACCTAAAACTTCAATACAATGATTCAAAACTTTACGAAAGGCATTGCAGTGCGGTATGGCTTGACCGTGCTGTTCGGGCTGCTCTCTTGGGGTCTTCTGGCTGCAGAGGTCTCCGAGGTGCAACCGGAAGTGAAATCCCGTCGGGTTTCCGGTCGGGTTACGGATGATGCCGGGAACCCATTGGCCGGTGTTACGGTGGTGGAGAAAGGGACGACCAATGGTGCCAGTACCTCTGTGGACGGTAGTTATGCGTTGCAACTCCAGCATGACGAAGAGGTATTGCTTCAATTCTCGTTTGTGGGCTATGAGACGGAGGAACTCGCGGTCGGGTCAAGGACAACGATCGATGTGAAACTCTCTGAGTTGGTGACGGCGATGGATAATGTGGTGGTGATCGGTTACGGTACCACAACCAAAAAGGAACTGACCGGTTCGGTCTCTTCGCTTAAGAGCGACGACTTCAAGACGGGCAATATCACCGATCCCATGCAGCTGTTGCAGGGACAGGTTGCGGGTTTGAACATCATTCGCTCGGAGGGCGGCGACCCGAACGGCGGTATGGAGGTACAGTTGCGCGGCATGACAACGATGGCCGGAGGGGCATCTCCCCTGGTGGTGATTGACGGTGTCGTGGGTGGCGACCTTTCAAATGTCAGCCCTGAGGATATCGCTTCGATCGATGTGTTGAAAGACGGTTCGGCCGCGGCCATCTACGGTACGCGCGGAACGAATGGCGTGATTCTCGTGACGACCAAAAAGGCCCGTTCCGGCGAGAACCGGGTCGAATTCTCGGCGTATGTGGCCATGCAGAGCGTGGACAAGAAACCCGATGTCATGTCGGCTTCGGAATACCGCAGTACGATCCAGAAATATTTCCCGGATCAGGCTGCTTCGTATGATTACGGAGCATCCACCGATTGGTTTGACGCCGTTACGCGGAAACATCCCGTGAGTCAGAACTACAGTGTCTCCTCATCGGGCGGAACCGCGAAGCTGAATTATCGGGGAAGCATCGTCTATACCAATGATATCGGCCTTGTCAAGAAAACGAGCAACGAGAAGTTGCGCGGACGGCTGAATGTCGGGCAGTCGTTGATTCAGGACCGGCTGAAGCTTGACTACAACTTTGCCTATACGTCGGGCAAGGGCAACTATGCCGACAAGTTCATCATGCGTCAGGCCGTATTACGCAATCCCACCGAGCCGATCTATGCTACAGACGGAGGAGATTCCCAATATGGACCTTACTTCTTCTCGCCGGGTATCGATTATCACAATCCGGTGGCCATGATTGAACAGAGGGACGACGAGGGTATTCACAAGGAGTTTTCGGGGAGTATCAATGCTTCGTTCCGCATCCTGGACGGGCTCAAGATTGGGGCGATGGCTGCGTTGGTCGAGAGTACGGATCGTTATGGACATTATTATGGTCGTTATTATCCGGTCAATATCGGCAACAACGGTACGGCTGAAACTTATAACGACCACTATAAAAACAAGATGCTGGAGGCCACGATCGACTATTCGGGAACGTTCGGCGACCACAAGCTGCAGGTGATCGGCGGCTATTCGTTCAGCGAAGAGCTCTCCGAGTCGTATGACCAGATGAATTATAAATTCGATACGGATATTTTCGGTTTCCACAATATCGGCAGTGGCAGTGCCCTGCAGCAGGGACTGGCTTCGATGTCCAGCAATATGGAGAAGAACCGGCTGATTGCCTTCTTCGGCCGTGCCATGTATAACTTCAAGGATCGTTATCTGTTGTCGGCCTCGGTTCGTTACGAAGGTTCGTCGCGGTTCGGCGACAATCACAAATGGGGCGTATTCCCGGCCGTGAGCGCCGGTTGGCGGATTTCGTCCGAACCTTGGATGCAGCAGGCTGAATGGCTCGACGATTTGAAACTGCGTGTCGGTTTCGGTATTACGGGCAATCAGGAGATCGGGAATTATCGGTCGCTTTCGATCCTGCAGAAAGGGGCTTCGAACTTCTATTACAACGGGAAATGGATCAGCACTTATGAGCCTGGAAGCAATCCCAATCCCGACCTGCGTTGGGAACGCAAGAAGGAGTTTAATGCAGGCCTGGATGTGGCGTTGCTGGAGAATCGACTGAGTCTTACGCTCGATTACTATATCCGTCGGACCAAAGACCTCCTTTATACCTACAGTGTCCCGGTTCCGCCCAACCTCTATCCATCGACCTTCGCCAATGTCGGGACGATCGATAACTCGGGTGTCGAGCTGACGATCAATGCAACGCCGGTCCAGACCAAGGATTTCCGCTGGAATCTGGGGGCAACGATCAGCCACAACCGTAATAAGCTGGTGCGTTTCTCGAACGACGAGTACGAAATGGTGGAGATCAAGACCGGGTATTTTCCCGATGATCTGAAGATGTATACGATGCGGATCGTGGAGGGCGAACCGCTCGGAAACTTCTGGGGCCCGAAATTCCTCGGGTTCGACGATAAGGGCGGGGCTGTCTATGAGGACCTCGATGGCGTCGAAGGAATCACCGAGGCCGACTATCAGGTGATCGGCAATGCCTATCCTGACGTGTTATTCTCCCTGTCGAGCACCTTTACCTACAAACATTTCAGTTTGAGCTTCCTGTTGCGCGGCTCGATTGGCAACGATGTGTTGAACCAGAGCCGGGTCTATTACGAAGGGTTCGGATACTTCGGTACGCGGAATGTTCTGCGCTCGACGCTCGATTATCCCGACTATAAGGGAAGCGCCTATTATTCGTCGCGGTTTGTTGAGGACGGGTCGTACCTCAAACTTGACAATCTGACGCTCGGATATGATTTTGACCTGAAATCGCGGGTGGTTTCGAAACTGCGGCTCTACGTTACGGCACAGAATCTCTTTACGATTACCGGTTACAAGGGTATCGATCCGGAGGTGAGTCTTTCGGGACTTCAGCCCGGTATCGACTGGTACGATTTCTACCCGCGGACCCGTACCTTTGTTCTGGGGGTCAATCTCGCCTTCTGATTCGATCATTATTTAAAATGTTTATTGTCCCATGAAAAAGATATTGATGTTCCTGGCTTCGTTGGCCATCGGCTCGACGAGCTTTGTCTCTTGCACCGATCTTTCGGAGGAGACCTATTCGGTCATCCCGTCGGACGAATTCTTCAACAACGAGGAGGAATATTGATAGCCTTCAGATAGGTTAAGCAATTGAATACCAGCGCGATGAACAATGAAAATTTGTTTGTCGCGTTGGTGTTTTATGGTGCTTGATGGTGTGGTTTGTTTGTCTAAATTGCGGTTTTTCTTCTCGAAAACAGGGTTTGTTTGTCTAAAATACATTACCTTTGTTTCTCCTCAGGAATATTAAATTGGGAGGAAAAGCATATGGGAAGACCGAAAAGACTATATCCATTGGGCAAATACCGCCTTCGCACGCCGAAAGTGGTTGACAAGGAAAAAGCCTATCCTGTCGAGTTGGAATACACTTGGAACAGGCAGGTAATCCGTAAGACAACAAATGTCTTTGTCAAGGTTGCGGACTGGAACCAGAACGGCAACCAGGGACGGGGTGAAATACGTGCAAGTCATGGCGGTGAATCCAAACGACTTAACCAGTTATTGCTGGCACGTGTGGAACGTATAGATTCGCTACTTGCCGAATATAACGAAAAACATCCTAATCAGATTACAGCCGAAGTTGTGACGGGCTTTCTTGCGGACAAACCTCTTGCGCGTCGTGATCAAGGGAAGGACTTCGTAGAGTTTACATTGGAACGTCTTTCTTCAGACTATGCAAGAAACAGAATCGGAAGGAGCCGGTATGAAAACGGAAAGAGCTGCATGAATATATTCCAGACATTCCTGAGGGCTACCCGACAGGGAACCTATCGTTCTGACAGCATTTATGTAGGCGATATGACTCCGGAGCTGTTAGACAGTTATATATCGTGGCGCAGGGAAATCAAGCAGAACAGTGATGCTACTATCAACCACTCTTTGACTCCGATATTAAAAGCATGTGCATACGCCTGTGAAATGGGCATGATGGAACCTGCCGTCAATGCAAGGATTCAAGATATGCGCATTGTAACTAAGGTATCGCTTTCTGAAGAAGAGGCAGAGTTTGACGGCAAAAGTCTAAGTAAGGAACAGATGACGGCATTGCTTGAATATTACAAGACTTGTACTGAACCGCGCAGAAAAGAATTTCTAGAAATGTTCTTCTTTGCGTTCCACGCCTGCGGTCTCCGTGTAGTGGATGTGATGACCCTGCAATGGAAACATATCGACTTCGCAAGGAAGGAGTTACGGAAGATTATGATAAAGACAAACAAACGACATGTCATACCGCTTACTGAACCTGCATTACATATATTACAGCAATGGCGGGAAAAACGTGAGGGATGCCGATATGTGTTCAACCTTGTAAAAGAGACTTTGGATCTGGATGATGCGGAGGCACTGTACAAAGCCCGCAACAATGCCACGAAATGCATCAATCAGTCGCTGGCCGTTGTCGGTGAACAAATCGGCCTTCCGTTCAGTCTCTCGATGCACGCAGCCAGGCACTCATTTGCGGTTTTTGCGCTTAACAAGGGACTATCCATGTCGGTAGTCAGCCGTCTGCTCGGACATAGCAGCACGGATATTACAGAGAAGGTTTATGCCCGTTTCCTGCCGGAAACGCTATCGGCAGAGGTGGCAAAACTAAGCGGAGAATTAATCAACTTGACTATATAATCACTGCGAAAAGATAAAGAATTATGATGTCATTGCCATTTCGAGTTGCATGTATCCTGATAGCAGGATTCCTTATTGTACTGGTTGTAACCTATATATACAAGTTAAACAGCCGTAAGGTATTCTGGGGAGTAGGACTCACTACCATTATTGGTATCCTCATCCTTCTTGGCTTAGGGGTGCTTCGTCCATCTTGGGGAACAGAAACCGGCACGGCTGTCATTGTGGGAATCAGTACCGCTATCGGATGCGCAATAACGTTGATATATGCAGCAGAGGACTTGCATCAAAAGAAGCGAATTAAGGGAAAGAAAATCGCAGAAACTGAATCTATGCAAGAAGATAGGGTTCCAGATCACCATAAAGTGACTTTACCGTCTCGGCTTGATACTGAATTGACAAGAAAGATCTTTGCCAAAGCCATTGAAGAAGGATATATCATTATCGACGATGACCATTATGAGTGGACTTTGAACAAAGTTCTTCTTGCATATATGTGCGGACGTATCTATTGCGAAGATTATCCTGAGAAAACAATATATGATGAGAAGACATATTGGATGCCTGGTAGGGTGGAATTATTTCCGGGTACTGAATTAGATAAGTTATTTAACATGAAAGATCTGACTCAATCAAGGCATACTCGAAAAAACAAAGCTGCGCCCACAGGATCCGAAAAAATTGACAAGTTATTTGAGTAGCCAATGTGCTACTCTTTTTTTGTTTGATAAGCAGTAGGTTATAAATTCATCACCTCCGTGTTATATACAACTCTAACACGACCTCTAACATAGTATCTAATTCATTCTAACACCAAGATTCCTAAGTAGTTTGAACCTTTGCACCGTGCTTTTGGTACGATGTGCACAGTCGTATCATTGCACATAAACCCGGCTTACAGTCCGAGTGTGCATAAGGAAGGTTAAGCCATAATACGATATACTATGGCTCAAAAATTAAATGAAGAAAAGAAACTATGTGACCGCGAACTGCTTGAAAAGATTCTTAGCATAGTAGAGAAACAGGAGAAACTGCCGCCTCCGGCTCATGAAGGTGGATATCGTCTTTATGATAACAAGTCTTTGATGGAGATGTTGAACATTAAAGATAAGTATCTGAAAAAGTTGCGAGACAACGGTTATCTCGGCTACTCGCGTGAAGGTGATAAATACTGGTACACGCAGGAAGACGTGGATCGCTTTCTGCGCCGTTTCCATTATGAAGCTTTCGCTATTGGTGATGAACTTCCCAAACAGGAAGGAGGTGGCTATGTTTGACACCATTCATTTGACCAACATGCTTCGTTCGGAAGTGGAAGGCATTCCGGAAACAGGTCTTCCGTTGGATGCCTTTCCGGACAGGATACAGGAGATTATCCTCAATCTTGCCAGATACGAAAATTTCAATGTGGAATATACTGCGTCTATTATTCTTTCCGCTGTTGCTACTGCAATAGGCAACTCTTGTCATATCCGTATAAAGGGCGAGTGGAAAACTTGTCCATCCATTTATATGATGTTGGTCGGTCGTCCAGGGCTTGGGAAAACACCTCCTCTCGGTTTTATTTATAAGCCGATTAATGAGTATGATGACCGGCTGCATGAGAAATATAATGAGGAATATGACGAATATGAAAGATCCATGTCAGCAGGCAAGCACGGAAGTGACGGGGAAGAACAGTTGCTCAAGAAACCGCATTTTGTAACTACTGTCATTTATGATTCTACCCCGGAGGCGATGATGAATATCCATCAGCATAATCGTCGTGGGATAACATTGGTAGTCGATGAAATTCTGGCTTTGTTTAATTCCGTCAAAAGGTACAACGGCAAGAACAATCTCATTGAAGATTTGCTGACAGCCTATAGCGGACAGCCGTTAAAGATTATCCGCAAGTCAGAATCACGCCCTGTTCTAATCAAGAATCCATGTATAAATGTCATCGGTTCAGTACAGACGAATATGCTGCAGGAAGTCTTCCGTGCAGAGTTCCTTGCCAACGGATTGCTTGACCGTTTTCTGTTTGTCTATCCCAAGAACAGGAAGATATCCGGATGGAGACGGGAAGAAAGGAATACAGCCCGTCCTGACATCATGAATCAATGGAGGACAATAATCAACAGAATCTTAAGCATCCCCTGTATCCTTGATGACAAGGGTACAACGGTCAATCCCCGTATCCTTACAATGTCTGATGATGCGGAAGTATACTTTTATGAATGGTATAATGGAATTATCGATGCTGTAAATGCCATTGAGGATGATGCTGATGTTGAAAGCCGCAAGATGAAACTCAACGGCCATGTAGCACGTCTTGCCCTGTTGTTTCAGATTATGAAATGGGCTGTTGATAGTGGAGATATGCAATATGTCGAGCGGGATTCCGTAGAATCGGCAATCCGTATGGTTGATTATTATGAGGAAACATACCGGAGGATTCAGGAAACCATTGTCATAAACAGTATCGGCGAAACGAAGGAAGCCTGGCTTTCTCTGTTGGAAGATCGGTTCACTTCCGGGGATGCTGTTATTGCGGGTAGAAAAGTTGATATGTCCCGACGCACCGTCTATTATGCACTTGACCAATTATGCCGGCTTAAGCATCCTCCTATAGAAAAGCTTCAGCATGGAGTCTATCGCAAACTTATGACAGAAAACACTGATGCACCTTGCACTATTGCACTTTCATCTTGTCAAGATACCGTGCAATCTTTTCAAAGTGCAAAAGTGCAGAGTGCAATCACACTAAAATCAGAGGACCATGAGTGAATACAGATTCCATTTACAGAAATACCGGCTCGGAAGCAAGACTACTTGTCCGAGCTGTGGTAAAAGCCGATGTTTTGTCAGGTATATTGATGAACAGGGCGTCATTAGCTTTCCCGGTAATGTCGGCAAGTGTGATCACGAGAACAGTTGCGGCTACCACTATACACCTAAGGAATACTTCAAGGATAATCCTGATGTGTTGGAAATGAATAAAGAATCTAACAAGTCACTCCTTTCTGCCCCTTATAAGACGGTAGATAAAACATCCGTATGTATTGCCCCTTCGTATATTCCTTTATCTTATGTGTTAAAAAGTCAGTCGCATTATTCTATTAACCCTTTGTATCAATATTTCTGCCATGTATTTGGTGAAGATGAGACAGACAGGTTGTTTGGAATGTATCGTATAGGGACATCCGCAAAATGGGGAGGTTCAGCGGTTTTCTGGCAGATAGATATAAATGGACAGGTAAGAACTGGTAAGGTAATGTGCTATAATGCGGAGACAGGACACCGGGTTAAAGTGCCTCAGGCTTTTGTCAGTTGGGCGCACTCCGAGTTGAAATTGCAGGATTTCCATTTGAAGCAATGTCTGTACGGGGAACATCTTCTGAAAAGCTCATCGTCTCCGGTAATGCTGGTGGAAAGTGAAAAGACCGCTGTCGTAATGAGCCATTTTATTCCCGATTATATATGGTTGGCAACAGGCGGAAAGAACGGCTGTTTCAATAGTGAAGCTATGCAGGTTCTCAAAGGCAGAGAGGTTACTCTCATCCCTGATTTAGGAGCAACCGAACAATGGAAAGAAAAGTCTGCTTTGTTGTCTGGAATATGCAAACGGGTTGTTGTGTCCAATGTTTTGGAATGTACATCCGATGAAGAGCAACGCAGCCAAGGATTGGACATTGCAGACTTCTTTCTGTATTCACCATCAAAGAGGCAGATACTCCACCAGATGATACAACGTAATCCTGCATTGCAGTTACTCATTGATGAACTGGATCTGGAACTTATTGAATAGTAAAGGAACTTGTTCCGTGGATTTATAGAAAGTCCATAACACAATAAGGACTTTTTGCCTGGCGGCAATAAAATCCTGTCATTGTCCCGTAGAGCGGACTGGCACAAGAGCAAGCTCAAATATTAATCATTTAACAAAAGAATACCCTATATGAACACAGATATTAAACAGGCCATGCATGTCGAAGCCGGAAAGTCGTTCGGCACAGCAGAGGCGAATGAGAACGAACGACGTTGGAATGACGACAAAATTGACAGAAAGAATCAGGATCCGACCAATCACTATGACAAGACCAGAATGAAGTTGAATTTCGAGATTGGGCCCGATGGGAAAGTGCATCCGTTGGGATATCAGGAGAAATCGCTTGAAGTCCGTTTACAGGAACGACTGGCCGAGTTGGGTTGGAAGCCTTTCAAGCCGGACAGTAAGATTCAACCGAATTGTTGTGCGAAATTTATCTTCGGCGGCAATCATGACCGTACACTTGAGATGGCATTTGGAACCCAAACCGTAAATCTGGATAAGGGTGCAGATAACAGCCATCTCCAACGATGTCCGGAAATTGAACAATGGGCAAAAGATGTCTATGACTGGTGCGCCAGGCGATACGGACAGGAAAATATAATCGGCTTCCAGGTTCACCTCGATGAGAGCAGTCCGCATATCCATGCTTTGATCGTTCCTGTCGGACAACGTTCCAAAAGTGGACGCGAATGTGTCATGTGGTCGGCTAAGTTTGGCAAGACCCGCTACGAATACGGACAGATTCTTCGTGAAATGCACACCTCACTCTATGATGAGGTCGGTAGCAAGTATGGGTTGGAACGTGGTGATAGTATTGAAGGCCGGAACGTTAGCCATCTTAGTAAACGCGATTATATCCGAAAACTGTCCAAAGATGCGAAACAAGCAGAGAAAGCAGTCAAGGGACTTCAGACAATGATACGGAAACTTGAACGGGAAATGCTTGCCGGAAGGAACCGGCTTAAAGAAATCGATGAAGCTCTCGCGTCCGGCAAGATAACTCTTGACAGGTATGAAGCGCAGAAGGCGGACATACAGAAACTCATTACCGAGTATCAGGAAAAACTTGAAGACAAATCCAATAAACTCCATGCAAAGGAAGATGAATTGGAACAATTGACAAAGGATGTAGCGAAAGCCCGTTCTGTTATACAGCCATTTCGTAACCACAAGGTTGATTTCACGCCACCGCAAATAACAGAGAAAGTGCCGCTGTTTGGTACAGACAAATGGATTGAACGACAGAATAGACTTATCGCCAAGCAGTTCACCGAGATTGTCCGCAAGGTAGAATCTCTATACAGAAATGATGCAGCCCGGCAGGTCGAAGCCGCCCAATACAATGCTTTGGCGGATTACGGAGAACTGTATCAGTTGAGACGAGAGAATAAAATTCTTTCAGACACAAACGAAAATATGGAGTCAGAGCTGAATACATTGCTCGGCCAGTTGGTTATACCTTCAGTTCGCAATATGATTTTTACAGTAGCTGATGCGCTCATCAGTGGGCAACCGATATCAGTTTCTTCCGGAGGCGGTGGTAATTCCGACTCAGACCTTCGTTGGGATGGTCGCAGACCGGATGAGGAGGAAGAGGTGTATCGGAGAAGGTGCTTACTTCATGCCTTACGATTAGTAATAATGCCGAGAAAAGGATACAAAAGGTGATAAAGAGCAACTAATAAAGGATATTTTTTGTCGTTTTAGGCTTTGACTCGAGTATTGGATAAATCAAAATAATTAGCGTTACGCGCTAATTATTACACCAAATAATCATATAATTATTTCAAATATTCTATTTTAAATTATATATTTGCAATCTCAAAAACCAACAATGCAATGACAGATAGCCCCAAAACAGACATCAATAGGATTAAAGTCGTATTGGTAGAACAAAAAAGGACGGCAAAATGGCTTGCCGAGCAACTGCATAAAGACCAAACAACCGTTTCTAAATGGTGTACAAACTCCGTTCAACCAGGGTTAGAAACCCTTTTGCAGATAGCAAGGATTCTCGATGTTGATGTAAGGACGCTAATTAACCAATCAAAAAAAGACTAAGATGGATATAACAGATATAAATACCTTACTTCAGGTCGGAGAACGCATTTCATTCGAATGTAAGAAATGCGAGAATCAAATTCCTAAATCAGTCTGGGAGACTTATTCATCCTTCGCAAACACTGTAGGAGGAATCATCGTGCTTGGCATAACCGAGCATATGGAAGAACCAGACTCGGCAAAAAGATTTGAAATAACAGGTGTTAATAATCCAAAGAAACTGAAAAAGGAGTTCTTCGATACCTTGAATAGCAACAAAGTAAACCGAAATATCCTTATCGAAGAAGATGTTGATATAGTTGAATATGAAGGACGTTCTCTATTGGTTATCAATATTCCGCAAGTAGATTACCGACAAAGGCCAATCTATATCAATGGTAATATGATGAACGGCTCTTTCAAACGGAACTATGAGGGAGACTATCATTGTACCGAAGATGATGTAAAGGCAATGATTCGGGATGCCAACGACAGCGGCAATGATTCTATTCTTATGGAGAATTACACGATGGATGACATCGATGCTAATACTCTTGCAGCATACCGCAACAGATTCCGCACAGCTAACATGGATCATGTTTGGAACGACTATTCAGACAAAGACTTCTTGCTGAATATGGGAGGCTATATAATTGACAGGAATACACATCGGGAGGGATTGACCCTTGCCGGTTTGCTGATGTTCGGTAAAGGCTTGTCCATTAGAGAGCGGTTTGACAATATTCGTATGGACTACCTGGACATGACGAACCTGCAGCCAGATAGCCGCTGGAGTGACCGACTGACATACGATGGACGATGGGAAAACAATCTGTACAACTTCTTTATGACCGTGCAGTCCAAATTAATCAAAGACTTGAAGCGCCCGTTCAGATTGGAAGGTATGGAGCGAATAGATGACACTGCCATTCATAAAGCAGTGCGAGAAGCATTGACCAATCTTGTGATACATTCTGACTATATGATAACCGGAGTGTTGAAAGTTGAGAAGCACGATGATTGTTTTGTCTTTTCCAATCCTGGCTCCCTGAAAATTCCTGTAATGGATATTTATGCCGGAGGACACTCCAAAGCCCGCAACCCGAATATGCAGGCAATGTTCAGGATGATAGGTTTTGGTGACAACATAGGTTCTGGATTTCCGACAATATTAAATGCTTGGAAAAAGGAAAATTGGCGTCAGCCTTGTCTTATTGAAAATCAGGATTTGCATTTGGTGGAATTAACACTCACTATGGCATCATTGATACCAGACGAATGCCACATAGCACTTCACGATATTTATGGTAGCGACTACGAGAAACTTAACAAGGAGGAGCAATTAGTTTTGGCCACAGCCTTTACCGAAGGAAGCACATCAAATTTCCGTATGCAGCAATTACTCGGCAAAAATCCATTGGAAGTCGGAAAAACGTTGTATGCCTTGGTTGGAAAAGGTATGCTCGTACCCGTCAACAAAGGTCGTTGGACTTCTTACTCCTTGAATTCTGAATATATGGAAAACGAAAAGTCAAGGAGTAAAAGTCAAGGAGTAAAAAGTCAAGGAGTAAAAAGTCAAGGAGTAAAGTCAAGAGACGAGAAAAGGCAGGAAACAATACAGGAACTGATGAACTATTGTAAAGAGCCTCGCACTCTACAGGAAATATCAGAACATCTGGGATATTCCGACAAATACAGGATGAAGCGCTTTTACATTGATCCATTACTTGGTGATGTATTGACAATGACTTCTACAGAAAGTAAAACAGACCCTAAACAGAAATATGTTGTCAAGAAGAAATAAATACATAGCTCAACCTTTCAAAATAGTAGGATTTATAAACTGCCTACCGGATATAAAAGTAGAGTAGATTTCATATGAAAAATGATATTATAAGATTTATCAAATCAAAAGAGTATAAATACCTTAAGGAAGTGGGACAAGGAGGTACCGGACGAACTATACTCATCAAAGACGAAACAATAAATGAACGATTTGTCTGTAAAAAATATTCGCCATATTTTTCAGAATGTAAGACAAAATATTATGAGCATTTCGTCAATGAAATCAAGATTTTATACAAGATAAATCATCCGAACATTGTCCGCGTCTTTTCATATCATCTGTATCCGGAACATACAACCGGATATATCCTGATGGAATATATTGAAGGGTGCAACATAGACGAGTATATAAAAGCTAATCCAAAAGCTATCAACGATATTTTTGTTCAGACCATAAGTGGCTTCAAATATCTTGAGGATAATGGTATTATGCACCGTGATATCAGGCCTGGAAATATATTGGTCTCAACGGACGGCATCCCTAAAATAATTGATTTTGGTTTTGGGAAAACTACTCAGGAAGCAATTGATTGCACCAAGAGTGTCAGTCTTAACTGGGCATACTCAACACCGGAAGAATTCGTTAATAATATTTACGATCACAAGACTGAAGTGTATTTCGTCGGAAAGCTCTTTGAACGACTTATAGGTGATAATAACATATCGCAACTATTTAAGTATTCAGTAGTGTTGGAAAGTATGATACCTCCTAATCCAGACAATCGTATTTCATCTTTCCAAGAAGTGGTTAGGAATGTCACTTCAGAGAATTCGCTATTAGTCAAGTTTTCTAAAGATGAAAAAAACATATACTCTAATATGGCTGATTCATTTACAGGCGTTTGTACTAAAATGTATGAAGACACCAAATATGTTGAAGACTTGGAAATAATAACAGCTAAGCTCAGTGACCTGTTACAAAAATCTATACTTGAAACATACCTGCAAAGCAATAAAGATTTGATTTCATGTTTTGTATCTGGAAATTTTAGGTATATAACAAAAGCCGTGGTTCAGGTGAATCAGGTTGAACGCTTTTATGAGTGGTGGAATCAACTATCAAAAGACCGCAAAATAATTGTACTGAATAATCTTTGGACAAGGTTTGATAATATCGAACGGAAGATGGATGATGATCTTCCATTCTAAATTATATAGTTCTGCTTGAACCTTTGTGATAAAGTTTTATAATTGACAATCAGATAATTAGAGAATAATAGTAATATGGGACAAAAACTGCATAATCGAGTAGAGATCTGGAAGAAGCAACTGCTTGATTTCGGTAAAAGAAACAGACTTATAAATTTTCTTGAAGGGAAGCGTAATAATGTTACAATTACGTCTCCTTCATTTGACAAGTTATGGGATCAGCTTGTCATAAATGAAAAAGAGTTAGAGTTTCCATATGCTAAAAAGGTACAAATCTCTGACGATGGCGAAGAAATATGCGACACAATCATTAAAGGCGACATCGAAACCAATAAACCTATCGGTGAACTGCAGAAGACCTTAAAATCATTACGATATAAAGCTAACACATCTATTGAGGAGCAAGGCATTAATACTTTGTACCTCACTTTTGGTATGCTTAAATGGAAGGAACAGCCTGAATCGTCCCAAATATTTTCATCTCCTATTATTCTAGTTCCTGTACGACTTTTAATAGAATCTATTACTTCTCCTTACAGACTTACACTGCACGATGATGAAATCGTGATTAATCCTACTTTAGCACACAAACTGGATAATGACTTCGGCATTAGTGTTCCGGAATTTGATTCTGCACACGACTCTCCTGAAGAGTACATGGAAAGATTGTTTTCTAAAATAGAGAATCAAGATTGGAGTGTAGAAAGAAGTGTTCATTTGGCGAATTTGTCATTCCTCAAAATCAATATGTATAAAGACTTGGAGAGAAATGAGGAAAAGCTGAATGACAATGGCGTAATTTCAGCCATCGTCGGAGAACAAAGCACAATACAACAGATACCTGATGAACTTAATAATTTTGACCACGATAAACAGGTAAGGCCTATAGATACATTTCAAGTAGTAGATGCTGATTCAAGCCAACAAGACGCTATTTTGCTCTCCAAAAAAGGAGCGAGCTTTGTTTTACAAGGCCCTCCAGGAACAGGAAAGAGCCAGACTATTACGAATATTATTGCGGAAGCCATTGCTGATGGAAAGAAAGTTCTATTTGTTTCAGAGAAAATGGCAGCTTTGCAAGTGGTTTATAACCGCTTGGCGAGTGTAGGTCTTGCCGATTTCTGCTTAACACTTCACAGCCATAAAGCCAATAAGAAAGAAATCCTGAACGAACTTGCCAATTCTATAAATGTAGACCGTACTCGTGTTCGAGAAGAAGCCTTGGCGCAACTTGAACTTTTAGAAAGGAAACGAAATGTGCTCAATGAATACCAAGAGGAATTACATACGCCTGCTTCCGGCCTAAATGTTTCCATCTACACAATACAAGGAAGATTGGCAAAACTGGGAAATGCCCCTGATGTTATTTTCCCGATAGACAATGTTGATGACACAACAAACGATGTTCTGAATGAAAGAATATATGTGCTTGGTGAATTATCCAAAACCATCAGCAAAAGAAGTGAGGATTATTTAAATAATGTTTGGCGTAATTCGACTGTAAGATATTTGTCAAATGAATTACGTCACGATATTGATTCAAAGACCAATCAAGCGACATCTCTTTTGAACAAGTTGGGCGAACAGCATTCGTCTGCTTGCTCTAAATTAGGAATTCAGGTTAATCCGTCTTTGAATGGAAACGCCACTCTGGTTGAAATACTGAATTTTGCAGCCAAGTCCCCAGTAATTCCAGAGGAATGGGTATTTGATCACAATGCTGATTCATTAATAAAGAAGGCGTGTGAATATAAAGAATCCGTTGAGGAAATTCAGCGTATTTCAAAAAAACTGAAGGAAATATATAACACAGAGAGACTGTCTTTTGATGCGACAAAATGCAAAGATAATTTAACCTCTTTTATGTCGCAACTTCAAAACAGAATCAATAGCGAAGATGGCAACCAGTTAACATCAAACATAGATGGAATACATTCTGATCTATTACAGGCGACAACTAAGCTTAACGATCTGTTTACATCTGCGGAGAAACTTGGTCCTAAATTAGGAATACCGGTGCCAAAGACTATCAATCAAATAATTTCATTTGTAAAGTCAGTGTCCGCAATAGGAGAGATTGTAAATATCAGGCCTACGAGAAAATGGTTTGACACAAATGACCTCAATCGTATAAAGTCAGACTTGGAAGCTCATAAAACTTGCCACAACTCTCTCATCAATGCTCGACAGAGCATATTATCTCGTTTTGACAATGAAATATTATCTTTGGATTTCTATCCTATTTTACAAAGATTTAGAGGTGATTATAGTTCATTTTTGCGAGTGTTCAAGAAAGGTTACCACAATGACCTTAAACATCTGACTTCTTATTTGTCTCAAGGTGGGAAGTTGTCCTATGAAGATGCTTTATCTACCTTGAATTCTCTCAAGCTTATTTCAGATAATCAAACCATAATTGATGCTGACAAACATCAATATGAGGAAGTTTATGGTGAATATTATCAAGGCGTTAACACTCAGTGGGATATCGTTTTATCGGCTATAGACACATTTAGAAAAGTCCTAGATCAACTGCATTCAGTTACGCCAGAATTCATCAGAATTACATCCTGCGGACAGTTGCCATCCTCTGAGATTTCGCAATTCAATATGCAAAGTTCGTCAAGTTATATTGATGAGCAATTAAGGATATTGAAAGCGATTCTCAAGGTTAAAATCGACGAAACTTCCATATGGGATAAGATTAATACATACTCACTTGAGACTATATCTTTGGCTGAAAAATTCATTGAAGAGTACAATGCCTTAATGAATATTCGCAATACGCCGTGCGATTATGAATCAGCCATTTCTGATTTGGATTTATCAATCTCATTGAAAGATCTGAATAATCAACTGGCAAGACAAAAAGACAAAATCAGAGGATTTTACAAAGATTTTTATAACGGACTTGAGACGAATTGGGATGAATTGATAGAGGCTCTTAAATACGCTGCTGGATTAAAAGAACTTGCGACACAGTATAGTTTACCTGATTCGTTTGTTAAAGCTGTATGCAATGATAAAAATATTATATCCTATTGTGGCGATACGAGCGGAAAAATATCCGCACTTAGAGATTCAGCAAGTGAATATATAGACTGGTTTGCATCTCTTTTTAACAATGAAGAAGATTTTTATCAGACAAATATCCTAGATCTTTCCAGAAGGATGTCTCTTTGCCGCGATAAAAAGTATTTGTTGGAAGAGTGGGTCGATTACTGTTCTAACAGAGAAAAGTGCGATAAACTCGGTCTTGGTACATTTATTAAACAAGTTGAGGGATTGGAAATAGATTCCAACTACATTACGGATGCATATCTTAAAAGATTTTATCGTCTTTGGCTTGATGCAATTCTTCCAAAGTTTCCTGCCGTGCAAGATTTCAGGGGAAGAATACAAGCACAAACTATTAGCGAATTCTGTGAGTTAGATAAAGGGCAGTTCAAAATTGCACGAGCACGAGTTCGAGAACGTGCATTAAGTAGAATTCCGGACTTCAATTCAATTAATGTTGCAAGGGATGAGATTGCAATATTGAAAAGGGAACTTAACAAGCAAAGGAGACTTATGCCATTACGCAAGCTCTTTATGACAATTCCAAATCTCATCACGGCTTTGCGTCCTTGCTTTATGATGTCTCCTCTATCTGTAAGTGTATTTTTGGAAGCTCAAAGTTACAACTTTGATTTGGTCATCTTTGATGAGGCATCGCAGGTTCATACTGAGGATGCTATTGGAGCCATAATGCGAGGCAAACAGACCATTATTGTCGGAGATACAAAGCAGCTTCCACCTACAAGTTTCTTCTCGGCATCACTTAATGATGAAGACTATGATATTGATTCCGATGAGACTGTAGAAAGCGAGGATGCCGGAGCTTTTGAATCAGTCCTTGATGAAGCTGTAGCTGTTTTGCCTGAGCGAAGCTTGAGATGGCATTATAGAAGCCGTGATGAACATCTTATTGCGTTCTCGAATGTCAAGGTTTACAATAGCCAGCTTATTACTTTCCCTTCATCGATAGAAAGTGCGCCTGACACCGGCGTGGAATATATTTATGTTAAGGACGGAGTATATGACCGAGGAGGAAAAAAGAATAATATCATTGAAGCTAAAAAAGTTGCTGATTTGGTTTTTGAACATTTCCGCAAGTATCCGAATCGTTCATTAGGCGTAGTGACATTTAGCGAAGCTCAACAGAATGCCGTGGATGCTGCTATCCGCCAAAGACGACTGCAGGATTCAAGATTTGACAAATTCTTTATAGAGGACAAAGAAGAACCATTCTTTATAAAAAATCTGGAAAACGTCCAGGGTGATGAACGTGATACAATCATCTTTAGTATAGGATATGCTAAAGACAGCAGAGATATTATGTATATGAACTTCGGACCATTAAGCCGTGAAGGCGGATACCGTCGTCTGAATGTCGCAATCACCCGAGCCAAGTACAACGTAAAGCTGGTTGGTTCAATCACTGCGAATGATATAGATCTTGACAAAACATCTTCAGAGGGTGTGAGGATGCTACGTTCGTATATTGAATTTGCGCAACAAGGCATTATCGCTCTGGAAAAAGAACTTACATATAATTATAATTTAGATTTTGATTCTCCATTCGAAGAGGCAGTATACGATTTTCTCCAATCTAAAGGTTATAATGTGGTAACTCAGGTAGGATGTTCGGGCTTCCGTATAGATATGGCCGTCAAAGACCCAATCAATACAGGTAAATTTGTCATTGGAATTGAATGTGATGGCGCAACCTATCATAGTTCAAGGACTGCGCGAGAAAGGGATAGACTGCGTCAGACCATACTTGAAGATATGGGATGGACAATATATCGCATATGGTCAACCGACTGGATAAAAGACCAGACAACAGAAGAAGAAAAGCTCGTTAATGCTATTGAAAAAGCATTGGGGGCTAATACTATAAGTAGCCATCTTGTCGAGAGTTGTCAAATAGGGCAATCTGTCATACCTCCAGTTGATATTGAAGAAATCATTGAGTCAACGGAAAGTCAGGAGCCCGGGTATGGATTTGACATGTATAAACGTGCAAATCCTTTTGGAGAAGAGGGTGCCACTGAAATATATGATACAATTTTTAATGTCATTTCGATAGAACAGCCAATACATTTTGAAGAGTTATGCCGCCGCGTCGCTCCATTATTTGGTAGGCAAAAGGTTACCTCTGTTGTGCGCAATGATGTTAGTTTTATATTTAAGAATTACTTGAAAGGTAAAATTTCTGTTGATAAAAAAGAATTTGTGCGGATAGCCGGTTTTGACAATATAAGAGTAAGGATTCCAAATCCTGAGGATGATTATATCCGTCCAATCGCATATATCTGCGACGAAGAATTGGCCTTGGCGATGAAGGTGATAGTAACTAATAGTTATGGTATCACTCCTGATGATTTGTTTATTGTTACAGCGCGAGAATTTGGCTTCAAACGTACAGGAGAGAATATCACAACCTCTCTTCAGAGTGTTTATAAAGCGATGCTAAAAAGTGACGAAATCACAGAAGTCGACGGCAAAGTTCAAATTGCAGGTTAATACGGAACTATAATTTTTATAATTATGTTTCCATAAAGTATAGTTTTGTTTGTCCAACTATTCTTTCCATCGCCCCAGCCCGTCTCAGATAGTGCAGTTTGTTTGTGTAAATTTCATTGATTAATTTATAATATATTGATAACCAATATAGATAAGTTTCTTCAACGAGGAGGAGTTCCTGATGAGTGCCGGACGAATTTACGCCTATCTGGTCCGCTATACCTGCTATCGCTGCATCTGGGGTACGATCACTGTATCGACCGACGAAGGGGTCAGCCCGCTTCGTGAGGGAAACCAGTGGGTCGATGACGGCGTCTGGCGCGACATGCATGCCCATACGTGGACTCCCGACATGCAGGATCTTGAGACGATCTGGGAGTTCCTCTTCGGCGGCATTTCGCTCTGCAACCAAATTCTCTACGAGTTCGACCAGTCGTCGCTGGATTTCCCCGAAAAAGAGAGTCTGATCGCCGAAGTGATCGTCATGCGGGCCTGGTTCTACCTGAATGCCATGGACCTCTTCGGAAACGTTCCGTTCACGATCGATTTTGCCGATACGAGCCTGCCCGAACAGGTGGATCGCAAATACCTCTATACGTTCATCGAACGCGAGATTCTGGATCATGTCGATTTGCTGGAGGATGTGCCGACATCCGAGAATTACGGCCGGGTGACCAAAGCGATGGCCTATACCGTGCTGGCCAAGCTTTATATCAATGCCGAGGAGTGGATCGGCGAGCCGAAATGGCAGGAGACGATTGATGTGTGCGACAAGGTGATCGGCTATGGCAAACTGCAGATCGAACCCGACTATTTCACCAATTTCAAGGTCGATAACACGGGCTCGCGCGAGAATATCTTTGTCATTCTTTATGACAAGGTGTATACGTCGCAGGACTGGTGGCATGTTTTCCGTTTCCATCAATTGACCCTCAACAGTCTTTCTCAGGAAACCTTCGGCATCCTGGATTTTTGCTGGAACGGCTTTGCAGCCACGGAGTCCTTCTATGAAAAATATGATCCGGCTGATATCCGCCGTCAGCAGTGGCTCGAGGGCCCGCAGTACGACAAGGCGGGGAACCCGTTGTTGATGACCGATGGAACCCAGCTCAACTATACGCCTCACATTACCTCGCTGTTTGATGCCTCGAATCCTGCGAAATCCAACGAGGGCGTTCGTTCGGTGAAGTACGAATATGCCGATGGACTGCAGGGAGAGTGCATGGACAACGATTATGTGGTCTACCGTTATGCCGATATTCTGATGATGAAGGGGGAGGCTCTGGTCCGTCAGGGACATCCCGAACTGGCGGTTCCGCTTTTCAACGAGGTGCGTAGTCGGACCGGGTTGCCGGACTATACGGCTTCCGATCTGACACTCGATGAGATCTATGATGAACGCGGTCGTGAATTTGCATGGGAAGGATTGCGCCGTCAGGATATGATCCGTTTCGGGAAATATTGTGAGCCGCGTGACCTGAAGCCGAACGAGAGTCCGGAATATACGAAACTCTATCCCATTCCGACCAACATTCGGAAGACAAACGTCAATCTGAAACAGAATTCCGGCTATCCTGATTGATCGCATCGTTTGGAAGTAGAATCTTAATGAACATCAGCATAGTTATGCCTAAACAGAATATTCTTGTAATCGGAAGTTCGAATACCGACATGGTGATCCGGACGGAGCATCTGCCGCTGCCGGGAGAGACGGTTATCGGCGGAACCTTCTTCATGAATCCCGGGGGAAAGGGGGCCAATCAGGCCGTTGCCGTTGCCCGCTTAGGAGGTCAGGTCGCTTTTGTGTGCAAGACCGGCAGCGATATTTTCGGACATCAGGCTCAGCAGCTCTTCTCCGAAGAGGGTATTGATTCGTCATATGTCTTTTCGGATACGAAGAATCCGTCGGGGGTGGCTCTTATAACGGTGGATACTCATGCGGAGAATTGTATTGTTGTAGCTCCCGGAGCCAATGCCCATTTGACCGTAGCCGATCTGAAACATTCGGCTCGGGCCGTTGAGAAGGCCGATATTGTCTTGCTGCAACTCGAGATTCCGATGGAGACGGTCGAGGAGGCGGCAGTCATGGCACGACGGTTGGGTAAGAAGGTGGTGCTCAACCCGGCTCCGGCTTCCAAATTGTCTCCCCGGTTGCTGGAGTCGCTCTATGTCATAACGCCGAACGAAACCGAGGCCGAAATGATATCCGGCATACACATCGTTGATGGAGCCTCGGCTGAAGCCGCAGCCCGGAAAATAGCCTCGATGGGGGTTCCAAACGTGATTGTTACGCTTGGAACGCGCGGTGCTTTGGTTTTCGACGGAACCGATTGCGAGATCGTTCCGGCCTGCAAGGTGCAGGCTGTCGATACGACGGCTGCCGGAGATGTTTTTAACGGAGCATTGGTCGTGGCTCTCGCCGAAGGCCGATCGCTGACCGAGGCAGCCCGTTTTGCTTGCAAGGCGTCGGCGATCTCGGTGACTCGGGTCGGAGCACAAAGCTCGGTGCCGTATCGTACCGAAGTGGATATATTCAATCAGTAATCGGAAATCAGTAAATAGAAGAACAGAATGAGGAATTTGTTTGTTTCGATGCTCGGCATGGCATTGTTCGCGACGGCCTGCGGAGTTTCTCCGGCGGATCGTTCCGTACCGGAGCGGGTGACCCTTTCCATTGAACGGCTTCAGGACAAGATCAAGGGAGGATGGGCTGGTCAGACCATTGGTTGTACCTATGGCGGTCCTACCGAATTCCGCTATTGCGGTACGATGATCCAGGATTATACGCCGATCGTCTGGCCCGATGGCTATATCAGGTGGTGGTATGAGAATACACCGGGACTTTACGATGACGTCTATATGGATCTGACCTTTGTCGAAGTTTTCGACCGTCTCGGAATTGATGCTCCGGCCGATTCACTGGCTTCGGCATTTGCCAATGCCGGCTATGTGCTTTGGCATGCCAATCAGGCAGCCCGTTACAATATCTTGCAGGGAATTCGTCCTCCTGAATCGGGACATTGGCTGAACAATCCCCATGCCGACGATCTCGATTTTCAGATCGAGGCAGATTTCGCCGGTTTGATGTCTCCCGGAATGCCCAATGCCTCGTCTGCCATCTGTGATCGTGTCGGTCATATCATGACCTATGGGGATGGCTGGTATGGGGGTGTATATGTGGCTGCCATGTATGCTCTGGCTTTTGTCTCCGACGACATCGAATTTATTGTCGAGGAGGCTTTGAAGGTCATTCCGTCGCAGAGCCGTTATTATCAATGCATGCGTGATGTTATTGATTGGCACAGGCAGTACCCCGATGATTGGAAGCGGACGTGGTTTGAGTGCGAGAAGAAGTGGAGTTCCGATATCGGATGCCCGGATGGTGTTTTTGTCCCATTCAATATCGACGCGACGATCAACAGCGCCTACATTTTGATCGGATTGCTTTATGGAGAGGGGGATTTCTCCCGAACTCTCGATATTGCCACCCGTTGCGGACAGGATTCGGATTGCAATCCGGCATCGGCAGCCGGTATTTTGGGGACGATGATCGGATACAATGCCATTCCGGAGCGATGGATGCGTAACCTGCGCGAAGTCGAAGATTTGAATTTTGCCTATACGGATATCTCGTTGAACCGCACCTACAGGCTTTCGTATGAGCAGGCTTTGGAGGTGATTCGTCGCAACGGCGGTCTGGTAACCGACCAGCAGGTCGAGATCGTTTGCCAGAATCCGGAACCCGTTCGATTCGAGCAGTCGTTCGAAGGCCACTATCCGATTGAACGCCGGTCGGTAGGAAAAGAGCTGCGAGAACTGTCCGAGATCCGGTTCGACGGAATCGGGGCGGTCTTGACCGGATCGGTGCGGTGTCCCGATGAGAGCTATGTGGCAGAGGTGACCTTCTCGATTGACGGACAACCTGTAGAGCGGGTCAAGCTTCCGGCGCTTTATCGGACGCGACGCCATGAACTCTTCTGGAAGTATCAACTTCCCGAGGGCGAGCATTGCATTACGGCTGAATGGCATAATCCTCGCTCCGATGCTTCGTTGCAGGTCCGTGACCTGCTGGTTTATGGGCCGACCTCGCAAGGGCGTTGATCGAACCCGATGTTGAATCGATTGAAGTTGTGACATTATGTTTATCGTACAAAGTTATCCGCTGGCCATTCTTTTCTGTTTCATAACCATGCTGTGCTGGGGCTCTTGGGGAAATACCCAGAAATTGGCGGCCAGGACATGGCGGTATGAACTCTTTTATTGGGATTATGTTATCGGCTTGTTGCTCTTCTCCCTGGTGCTGGCTTTTACGCTGGGAAGTTTCGGCTCGGAAGGGCGCGGCTTTCTGGAAGACCTGGGCCAGGTTGATCGCTCGAATCTTTTCTCGGCGTTTCTGGGCGGTGTGATTTTCAATGCATCGAATATACTGCTGTCGGCCGCCATCGCCTTATGCGGTATGTCGGTCGCTTTCCCTGTGGGAGTAGGCCTGGCGCTGGTCCTTGGGGTGTTGGTCAATTATTTCGGTGCAGCGAAAGGAGACCCCCTCTTTATTTTCATCGGAGTGGTTCTCATCGCAGCAGCAATAGTGATGAACGGACTTGCCTACAAGAAGGCGCAGACCGAGAAACGAAAACTGACGACCCGGGGGTTGTTGATTTCGGTGGCCGCAGGTATTATCATGGCGTTTTTCTACCGTTTTGTAGCAGCCTCAATGGATCTCGATAATTTCGTGGATCCGGCTCCGGGGAAGATGACGCCCTATACGGCAGTATTTGTCTTTGCCGTGGGCGTTTTTGTCAGCAATTTCCTGTTCAATACATTGGCCATGAGGTTCCCCGTCGATGGCGCTCCGGTCCGATTTTCGGATTATTTCAAAGGCGATTTTCGGACCCATCTGGTGGGTGTGTTGGGTGGTGTGATCTGGTGTTTGGGAGAGTCGTTCAGTATGATTGCTTCCGGGAAGGCCGGTGCTGCCATCTCTTATGGTCTGGGTCAAGGGGCCACGTTGGTTTCGGCCTTGTGGGGAATCTTGATCTGGAAAGAATTCCGGGGAGCACCCAAAGTGTCGGATCGCCTGAATGCCGGGATGTTCGTCGTCTTTCTCATCGGACTCGGTTTTCTGATTTATGCAGGAGCCTGATCGGCAAAAAATAGACTCTAAACAAAACGAAGGGGATCGGGATCCTCCAAAGATCCCGATCCCCTTCGTCGTTTGATTTGCCCTGCAGTTGCCTGTCGGGCTCTTGTGTGATTCAACTTGGTGTCACAAACCATGCGGGCGCTGTTGCCCCCCCCCTCCACCTGAGAATATGCATGGGCCTGTCACGCGTGCCCCTTCTGCCATCTCGTCTTACAGCCCGGAAGGTAGTTTCTCCAGCATCAATTCACGGCAGTTGAAGGATTCGCCATCTGCCGTAAAGGTCCCGTCTCCTAAGGCATGGATCATCCTCCGGTCGGTGCAGCCGGGATTCTCCACGACTCTTGTCACTTTCAGGATGATAAATCCGTAACGGTCGATGTAATCCGTCACCCGACACTCCAGGCAGGCGATGCAGCCGTCCACCAGCGGCGCCTTTACCGTCCGGGCCGGGAGAGCCTTCAGCCCGAACTCTTCGAACTTGTCTACGTCCGTACCACTGACCATCCCGATGCGTACGACCGTCTCCAACATCGATACCGGAGGAATGCAGACCACGCATTCCCGTTGTTCCATCAGGGTGTTGAACGAATGGTTCCACGGCCCGGTAGTCAGAACAATGTGCTGTGCAAAATCGATGGCCATTGTCCACGAGATGGTCATCACATTATTCCGTAGGCCGTCAAACGTGGTCACCAGAACCAACGGTCCCGGCTCAATATATGTCAGAGCCTTTTCAATATTGACTTCTTGCATGATTGCAGGCTTTCTATCATGGTAGTAAAGTTAGTTGTTTTTTGGTTGCCCCAGAGGCTCATTATGTTTTTTCCCTGATTTTCTCCATCGTTATAGGAGAGCACATGTAGATTTATATATGGAGGATGTTGTTCAATAATATTTTTAATTACTTTTTGTTTTTGGAACGGCATACGGTTGGCCCATGCAAAACATGAGTTTTCATGATAATGCAGCAAAGCAATCTAATATATGCATGAATAAGTCTTTGTACGAATGTTCGCATTTTTCGATGCAGAAAAGCGGTGTAACTCGTTAATTTTCTGTTAGTTACGGCGTTAGCCGATGCCACGAAAAGACACACTGTAAAGAGGCGGCAAAACCTTGTTTGACGCTTCATTTCATGTGTCCGATATTCTCGGAAAAATGTAAAACTTGGGTTTGGAGTCCGATTTTGGGTGGTTCTTTTCCCTCGCTGGAGCGGGTCGCCGGAGGGGTGTGACTCCATGAGCAAAGGTAGTAATTTTTGCGCGAACTCCAAGCCCTGGCTAAGGTTTTTTTCGCCGGGGAGGGTGTGATCCGGCGGTATGAAAAAAAGCCCGGCACGTCGGAACGTGTCGGGCTGAAAATGAGGCGATGTGCCTTATTTCGTCTCGGGGAAGTTGTCGTTGGTCAGCAGCTTGCCCTGGTATTCGCCGGTCAGCGTCTTCAGGAAGGCTACCATCCGGTCGACCTCCTGCTGCGTCAGCTCCTCACCCACCTCATAGCGGGCCATCGAGACGACGGCATCCTCCAGCGTTGCCTGCGTGGCATCGTGGTAGTAGGGGGCCGTCAGAGCGATGTTGCGCAGTCCGGGCACCTTGAAGCGGTGGCGGTCACGCTCGTCCTTGGTCTCCTTGTAGCGGCCGTTGTCCTCGATGGTGAGCTCCGTACCGCGGTCAGCAAAGTAATCGCGCTTGATGCCCATCAGCTCGTACGACTGTCCGCCCAGGTTCTCGCCGACGTGGCACGTAGCGCAGTCGTACTTCTTGAAGAGCTCGTATCCGGCGATCTCGTCGGCATTCATGGCCGTCTTGTCGCCCTTGAGGTACTTGTCGAAGCGCGAGTTGGGCGTCAGCAGCGTCTTCTCAAACTCCTGGATGGCGTTGGTGATGTTGGCCTGGTTGATGCCGTCGGGATAGACCTCCGTGAACTCCTTGCTGAATGCGGCGTCAGCCTTCAGCTTCTCGCAGATCTCGTCGAACGACTTGCAGGCCATCTCCACCGGGTTGACCGGAGGTCCGGCAGCCTGGTCGGCCAGCGTGACGGCACGTCCATCCCAGAACTGCACGAAGTTGTAGTAGGCGTTGAAGACCGTCGGGGCGTTCACGCCGCCCAGCTGTCCGCCAACACCTTCCGAGAAGGCCTTGTTGTCGACACCTCCCGTATTCAGACCGTGGCACGACGAGCAGGAGATGGTGTTGTCGGCCGACAGGCGGGTATCGTAGTAGAGCTTGTTGCCCAGCTCCACCTTGCGGATGTCCACCGGAATCGAATCCTGAATCGGGCGCACCGTCTCGTTGGCCCACTCCTGGTCGGCCAGCGGGTTGGGGTAGAAGGCTTCACGCTGCGACTTGGCCCATGCGAGCGCCATCTGCGTCTCCTTGTTCGTGAGCGATGCACCCCAGTGTACCAGGTAGTACTTGGCCAGCGGCATCGTTCCGTCGGCAATCACCTTCTCGACCTTCGCCAGGTCCACTTCGTTGATCTTCTCGCCGTTCTTCATCGCCTCCATCATCGGAGCCATGTCGAACGAACGGTAGCCCAGCCGCACATCCTCCTGTACCAGCTTGCCCGCTACCGGGAAGTTGGCATAGAAAGGCAGCTTCGGATCGGCCGAGTGGCAGGAGATACATCCGCTGCTCGCCACGATCTGCTCCATTTGCGCATTGCTTTCGAGGTCGGCCGACGGTGCCTTGTTCACCAGTCGGTAGACGACGCAAAGCACGATTATCACTACCAGCACGGATAGAATAATCTTTGAGCCTTTTTTCATAACAAATGAATTAAAATTAAACAGTTTATATAACTAAGAACGTGAATACATGTGAACACTTTGCCGGGCCGCCGGGAGGTAGTTGACCCCGTACCAGCACATCTGCAGCGTCAGGAACGAGACAATCAGAATCCAGTAGAGCGGCCGTGAGGCGTTTTTGCGGAACAGACGCAGGTGGACATAGAGCAGGTAACCCGCCCACGTGGCCGCGGCCCAGGTCTCCTTCGGGTCCCAACTCCAGTAGTGGCCCCAAGCCGCCTTGGCCCAGATCGAGCCGGTGAGCATGCCGACGGTCAGAAAGGCCAGTCCGGTGTAGACCAGCTTGTCGGTCGCTTCGAGGTAGTCGGCCCGACGTTTGATGAGCCCCATGCAGGCGAGGATAAAGGCGCACCCCAGCACCGAGTAGGAGAACATGTAGACGGTGACATGCGGGATGAACCACGGGCTCTGCAGGGCGGGCATCAGCGTCTGGTCGTGGATCTCGGGCTTCAGGATGTTGATGAGGGCGAAGACCGTCGCCACTACCGTCGAGAAACTGAGAATCCAGGGGTAGCGCCACCGCAGGTAGGTCAGCAGTCCCGATACGCTCATGAAGAAGGAGTACCACAGCCGGGTCTCCCCCATCGTGCGCAGCGGCGGACGCTGCATGTAGAGCCAGAATCCCGCAATGAATGTCGCGAAGACCAGCGTGCCCACGCTGGTCAGCAGAATGGCCCAGCGGCGTCGTTCCTTGCTGAACAACGCCACCCCAGCGCCGGCTGCCCACAGCACGATGGAGACCAGCGCAAACCATTCGAAATTATCCCACGTGAACATCATACTCGCACACTTTTACAATACGTCTTTCGTCACCGCGATGTTTCACAAAGTTCCTTATTTTGTCTGTTCGGGCCGGCCAGAAACAGCAGGCAGCCTCCGCACAGCATCATGACCACGCCCAGCCACATGATGTATTTCAGCGGCTCCCGCACGATCTGCACCACGCAGTAGCGCGGCTGCTCCGACTGCACGTCGTACGAGGTCAGGTAGTAGTCCTCGGCCCAGTTGGCTGCATAGGGGTGGTTGACCTCCAGCCGGGCCGGCTTCCCGTCGATCGAGATCTCGGCAAAGAAGTGGCGCGGGGTGCCGTTGGCGTAGTGCTCCACCGTGAAATTGTTTAATTGTAACTCCTTTGGCAGGTAGATCTTGGCCCCCTCTTCGCTGACGGCTTCGTTGTTGGGCCGGTCGCGGAAGACCGGGATGCGCAGCGTCTGCTCCTCGGCACTTCCCACCACCCCGGCAAAGAGTGCCAGCCATAGTCCGGCATGGTTGAGGACAAAGCGCCAGCGGTTGCGTCCCGGGCGGAAGCCCCGCCGCAGGGTGATCATCCCCAGATGGGTCAGCAGGGCGAAGAGCCCAACGACAAAGATCCAGGAGGTGGTGAAGTGGTAGCACCCCAGTCGGGCGAGCAGCCCCGAACGTTCGGCAGCCTCCGCGGCCGAGAGCTGCGGAAAGAGCCCGATGACCAGACTGCCGGCAATGAGCCAGCCCAGCGTCCAGTAGGTGCATTGCGGCGAGAGCCACATCTGAACGAACCTTGACGAGCGGTTTTCCTTGTAGGCATACACCATTCCTGCAATCCAGAGCAGGGCGATGAGTGCATCCAGCGGGAAGGCGAAGAAGGCAAACGGGAAGTTGCCGAACGCGCATTGAATCACCACCGAAAGCAGCAACAGCAGGATGAACAGATGTTTAGCCTCGAATTTCATATGTCGGTCATCTATCTAATCGGCGCAAATATAAAAAAATATCGTTTACCCGGTTACTCCAAATAGTGCGTTTCGGGGGATAAAAGGGCTGCCGCTTGGAGGGATTTGTCCGTGCAGGTGGCAACAAACGTTGAGGCTGTTGGCAAACTTCGGAATCGGGAGACGGTCTGCTGGTGCGCTTAATCCGCAGGGCGGCCGTAAGAGGTGTCTGAGGGGGATCTTACCCTAAATTCGAAAATATAAATGCAAAATATTTGCAATTGCGAATTATTTGCATTATGTTTGCACCAGAGAAAGAAACCAAACGATGAACAACGAAGGACTGCAAAGAATCAAGGAGGCGGGGCTGAAGCTGACCCCGCAGCGCCGCGAGGTCTACAAGGCAATGCAGGAGCTGCGCCACGCCACGGTGGAGGATATCATCGAACGGGTCCAGTCCCGCAACAAGGAGGTGACCGTTTCGACCATCTATCGGATTTTGGACAGCTTCCGTTCGGCAAACATTTTGTCGTTCATCTATCACCCCGACACCGGGAAGTGCTATTACGACATCACGGTGGCGGAGCACCATCACCTCTTCGACGGCAAGTCGATCGAGGACTATGCGGATCCGGAGCTCTCGCAGCTGATCCGCGAATACCTCGAACGCAAGCACTTTCCGACGGAAGAGATCGGTAAAGTACAGGTACAGGTAACACTTAAAAAGAATGTCTAACTTAAAACCGCAATTTGTTATGAGAAGTATCACAACATTCGATCTGCAGTATGCACACCGTTTCTACGGTTTTCAAGGAGAGGCTCAGTATCTCCACGGCCACACGGGACAGTTGACCATCGAGGTGGAGGATAGCATCGAAGCGGGCGTGAACATGGTTTACCCCTGCAACGAGATTCAGAAGGTAGCGTGGGACGTGCTTCGGAATTTCGACCACGCGCTGGTTCTGCGCGAGGATGATCCGCTGCTGCCGGCCGTTCTGGACGTCTACGAGAAGCAGGGTATCCGCAACGGACACCCGCAGAACAAGATGAAGGGTCCGGCCTTCAAGACGGAGCTGGCCACGGCCTATCCCGATTGCCGTCTGGTAGTCACGAAGGAGACGCTGACGGTTGAGGGGATGATCAAGATTGTCTACGACCTGCTGAAGGATAAACTCAACATCGCCAAGATCACCTTCACGAGCGGTGTGAATGCGGCCTCGGCGGAGTTCGTGACCAAGAATGAAATCGACCGCTGCCCGCTGTGCGGCGTTGCACTCAACGAGGAGGGTGTATGTCCGAAGTGCGGGTATCGCAAGAAGAAGTAGTCGTCACACTCTGTGGATAGAGTAGTCGTTGATCCGCTGTGCCCAGTCGCGCAGCTCCGCCCAGGTGAAACCCC
>ENA-OPSV01000468-OPSV01000468.1-human-gut-metagenome-genome-assembly--contig:-NODE-468-length-33066-cov-3.607979_pt1 | contig 33066 bp, 18 predicted proteins | sample MGYA00241460_ERZ501912 | MGnify/ENA primary metagenome ERZ501912 (study PRJEB25962, sample SAMEA2042402) | human gut metagenome | biome: human gut; feature: human-associated habitat; material: faeces...
TACACGGCTGGCTAAAGATACGGCGAAGGCTTGGAAAGAGGAGATATGCTTTTCCCCTTTTTCTCCTTTCCCGGCAGAATCGCCTAATAATCGGATCATCTCGCCAATCATGCGGAATTGCACGAACCTACTTTTTATCGTAAACCATACGGCGCATCCCAATAACATGATAATAAGGATGTATGACCATAATATATCGTTGACTCCGTTGATCCAATTATTCAATAGCTCCATGATTTATAATCTGTTGTTTGGTTACAAAGATACGTATCTACGAAGCAAATTCATCGAAATATTATTTTTTTATCATTTTCTTGTAACGTTTTCCAAACGGCTGTCGTCTTATAGTTAGAAACAAATGATAAGCGGGAAAGGCCACCCTGCTATATTCGGAAAAAATACGATAAAAATGAAACGGATGATGATTTGGATCATACTGCTAGGCGGTATGGTACAGGGAGCTTTTGCTCAGAACTTAGAGATAAAGGGAATGGTGCGGGACGCTCGCAACAAAGAAATCTTGGAATTTGCGAATGTAGTATTGCAAACAATGGACTCTTCTTTTGTGGCGGGTACGACTACGGATATGAAGGGGCATTTTTTATTAAATAAGATTAAAAAAGGGAGTTATATTCTATCTGTCTCTAGTCTAGGCTTTAAGACGGAGTATATTTCCTTGGAAGGCTTGTCCAAGAATATTTCTTTGGGAGAAATATCCTTAAATGATGATGCGGTATCCTTAGACGGGGTGACGGTTAGCGCCTCGGCCCAGACGAGCCATGCCGATAAAAAAGTGGTCTTCCCATCGGATCGCCAGATGAAGGCTTCGGGAAACGGTATGGATTTGTTGCAGCAGATGATGCTACCGAGAGTGCAGGTGGATTTGTTGAACAGTGAGATCAAGGCCACGGGAAATGGGGTAGTCCAAGTGCGTATCAATGGCGTGAAGGTGGAACAGGATGAGATCAAGGCTTTGAATCCTTCGGATATCATCCGTATAGAATATCATGATAATCCGGGTTTACGTTATGGCAATGCCGATATCGTGCTCGATTATATCGTTCGCCGTCCGGATACGGGGGGCAGCTTCGGCCTGGATATGGCGCAAGGTATCAATTCCATGTGGGGTGAACATAATGCTTGGGGAAAGATCAATCATAAGAACTCGGAATGGGGCGCTTCTTATCGGATCGGTCCTCGTGATTTCTATGGAATGAAACGGAATAACGAGGAAGAGTTCCATTTAGCGAATGGAACGACCTTGAACCGTGTGGAAATAGGCGAACCTTCGCGCGCTCGTTTGTTCATGCATAACCTGAATGTGAACTATAGCTATCAAAAGCCGGATAAGTATATGTTTAACGCCACGTTCCGCTACCGGAATAATCATCAACCGCATTGGGATTATCAAGGAGTCTTGATGAATAAGGCGAATCCGGAGGATAAAGTGGATATGATCGATCTATCGGGATCCGCTTATCAAGCTCCTGCGCTGGATTTATATTACCAACGGGATTTGAAGCATAACCAGACCTTGGTGTTTAACGTGGTAGGGACTTATAACCAAACGAAATCGACCCGTATCTATCAAGAGAGTAAACATGAACAATTGTTGACTGATGTGAATAATGTGGTGGATGGTGATAAATACTCGATTATCGGCGAGGCTATCTATGAGAAGAAATTAACGAATGGTAATCGGTTGAGCGGCGGTTTACGCCATAACCAATCTTTCTCGGATAACAGTTATATCAATGGGCATAACTATAAGACGCATATGGAACAGATGGAGAGTTCCGTATATGCGGAATTCAAGGGAAAGGTGAAAAAACTGGATTACTCGTTGGGTGTGACCGTGAATCGATCGTCTTATAGCCAACGGGGTGAGGATGCGGATTATGAACGTTATACGGTGAGTCCCCGGTTGACCTTGTTTTATGCTTTGCCCGGGGAATCTTCCATCCGTTTGAAATCAACGATGGGGAATGTGACTCCTTCTTTGGGTGAGCTGAGCGCTATCGACCAAGTGATCGATTCCTTGCAAATACAGCGGGGTAATCCTAACTTGAAGTCTTATATGAGTTATTATACGGAATTGAATTACGAGTTTCGCAAAGGTCTGTTTTACGTGAATGCCTTGGGCGCTTATGAGTATCAGCCGGACGCTATCATGGACGAGAAATATCTGGAAGGGAATAAGATCATCCAGACTTGGGATAATCAGAAAAACTGGCAACGGGTTGTCGCTTCCGTCAATTTGCGGGTCGGTCCGATCAAGGACATCTTGCAATTTTCAGTCAATGGTGGTATGAACCATTATATGAGTAACGGTAATACCTACACGCATCGATATACGAACTGGTGGTGCGACGCGAATGTTTCCGTTACTTGGAAGAATTGGTCACTCATGTATATGTTGATGACGAATTGGAACTGGTTTAAGGGCGAGACGATGAGTGGGGGTGAGAATATCCAAGGAATCCAGCTTGGTTATAGGCATAAAGACTTGATGATTGGCTTGCGTGTCTTTAATCCGTTTACGGATAACTATAAGCAGGAGACCGAGAACTGGAACCAATACGCCTCTTTCCACCGTTCGAATTACATCAAGGAAAGTTCCCGTTTGTTTGTGGCGACGATTTCCTATAACTTCTCTTTCGGCCGTAAATTTAGCGCTGGTCAGAAGAAAGTGAATAATGCCGATAATGACTCGGGGGTAATGAGTACCGGTAAATAAGGGAATATTTTATATCTTTGAGGGAAAATAAAATGAGATATGAAAGCGATTAATCCGAATGAGATCAAAGACAACTTTATCGAGTTGATTGGTAAGGAGTGGATGCTGGTAAGCGCCGGTGATAAGGAGAAGTTTAATATGATGACTGCCAGTTGGGGCGGCGTGGGAGTGTTATGGAACCGTCCGGTGGTGTTTGCTTTTATTCGTCCGGAGCGTTATACCCGTGAGTTTATCGACGCTAAAAATGAGTTCACGATTACTTTCCTAGGACCGGAGCACCGGAAAGCCCATAGCATTTGTGGCTCTAAATCCGGCCGGAAGATTGATAAAGTAGAGGCTACAGGCTTGACCCCATATTTTACGGAGGCTGGTAATCCGGTTTTTGAGGAAGCCCGGCTAACATTGGAGTGCAAGGTGGTCTATAAGTTTGAGATCGAGGAGGCTAAATTCTTGGACCCGACCGTTTTCCCTCGTTGGTACGATGAGAAGAACGGTAACGCGCATCTCGTATATATCGCCGAGATCGTGAACGCTTGGGAGAAATGACATCTCCTAAGCCATTTATCCGATTATAATTTCACGCGGAAAGGACCCATTTACTTTCTTTGTCGTAGTGTCATCTATCATTTAAATTAATAGGTTTCCTCCTTGAATGTGCTCTTGTCTTTCTTTTACATATATATAATATGGCATGACGAAATGAAGTTCATGATTCTCTAACGTGAATGTAAGAATGATTAAGTTTTTTGCCTAGGGCGAGTTCGTTGAAGTTATCTAAGCAATTCCTTCATCATTTGCTCCGTATGCGTAAGGAAATATTTGGTGATCTCTGTAACCGATTCATTCATAGCCTTGTCTTATAGATGTAAGATATTCAATAAAACAGTACGGCTATGAATAAGACACGAATCGCGTTCATACTGCTTTGTTGCTGTATGATAGAAGGGGCATTCGCTCAGGTTATAGAGATAAATGGAGGTGTTAAGGAGGCGAGAACCAACGGCACCTTGGAGTTTGCCAACGTGGTACTGCAAACGATAGATTCTACTTTCGTGATGGGTACTACGACGGACAATAAAGGATATTTCGTTTTAAAGGGAGAGTTGAAGGGAGACTATCTGTTGGTCGTATCCAGCTTGGGATACAAGACAAGATATGTCTCCCTCAATGGTTTAGAAAGGGATGTCGATCTGGGGAATATAGATTTGGACGAGGCAGTCGTACCTTTGGATAATATAACGGTCGATGCGTCCAATGCGCGAAGCTATTCCGATAGGAAGATCGTATATCCTTCGGATCGCCAACTGGAAGCCTCTACAAATGGCATAAATCTATTGCAACAACTGATGCTTCCGGGCTTGCGGGTGAATCCGTTGTTTAATGAGGTACGGATCTCCGGGGATGGGGAGATACAGTATCGTATCAATGGCGTAAAAGCGGAGGTGCAGGAGATCGTAGCCTTGATGCCGACGGAGATTATCCGCATAGAATATCATGATAATCCGGGCTTGCGTTATGGTAATGCCGAGGTCGTGCTGGATTACATCGTTCGCCGTCCGGATACCGGAGGCTCTATTGGACTTGAATTATCGAACAGTCCGCATGTGGCGTGGAGGAACAATCAGTTATCGGGAAAGATTAATCATAAGAAGTCGGAGTTCGGGGTGAATTATTTCGTCAGTCATCAGGATTATTACGGGATGTGGCGGGATAATGAAGAGCGGTTCCTGTTTATGGATGGTTCCGTATCGCGGAGAAAAGAGAAAGGCGAACCCGGGCGAATGGAATTATTCTGGCAGAATCTCCAAACGAACTTTAGTTATCAAGAACCGGAAAAGTACCTTTTCAACGCTACTTTCCGGCTCTATACCAGCAACCAGCCTCATCTGGATTACCAAGGAACGCTATTCAATATGGAGGTCCCGGAAGATAGGGTAACGGTAATCGATAAAACGGCGGAGAAACTATATCGCCCGGCTTTGGATGTATACTACCAACGAAATCTTCCGAATGACCAAACATTGGTTTTCAACTTGGTCGGGACTTATAACAAGACTCACTCGGATCGGATCTATCAAGAGAGAAGGTATGAGTTGTTGCTTACCGACGTGAATAACGGGGTAAAGGGCAATAAGTATTCAATTATAGGCGAGGGAATCTATGAGAGGAAGATAGGGAAGAACCGGATAGGTGGAGGGCTGAGGCATACCCAGTCTTTTTCCGATAATACGTATAGGGGTGGGCGGGAAGAGAAGACCCGTATGGGCCAAGCGGAAACGTATCTTTATGCTGAGTTTAGGGGGCGGTTCAAGAAGCTGGATTATACGTTGGGTCTTGGTGTTACCCGTTCTTTCTTCCGTCAGGAGGTGAATGATGGGGGCTATCGGTATTATGCCTTCAATCCCCGGCTGAATTTACATTATAAGTTGACCGATCGCTCTTTCATTCGCTTAAGGGGAAGCCTTGAGAATACCTCTCCATCTTTATCAAACTTGAATGCGGTCGACTTGGCGGTGGATTCTTTGCAAATCCAACGGGGAAATCCGGATCTGACACCTTACTTGAGGTATAAGGCCGATCTTACCTACGAATACGGCAAAGGCTTATTCTATGGTAATCTGCGTGGAGCCTATGAGTATGCGCCGAATGCTATTATGGACGAGAAGTTCTGGGAAGGTAATCGAATTATCCAGACTTGGAACAATCAGCGGAGTTGGCAACGCCTCTCAAGTTATGCCTCTTTACGGATCGGGCCGGTCAAGGATCTCTTGCAGGTACGTTTGGAAGGCGGTGTAAACCATTTTATCAGCCGTGGGCGATCCTATTCGCATGTATACACGAATTGGTATAGCAATCTTTCCGTCTCCGTCGTATGGAAACGGTGGTTGGCTGGATATGAGATGTATGCCAATTGGGATCGCTTTTTCGGGGAGACCATGACGGGCGGTGAACAGGGGCAAATCCTATATGCGGGATACAGGTATAAGGATTTGATGGTAGGAGCCGGAGTCTTTAATCCGTTTATAAATACGTTTAGGCAAGATTCCGAGAACAGATCGCAATATGCCTCATTCCGAAGGAGCATGTACTTGAAAGAAAGCTCCCGCTTGTTCGTCATTCGTCTAGCATATAATTTCTCCTTCGGCCGTAAGTTCAGCGCCGGCCAGAAGAAGGTGAATAACGCCGATAATGATTCCGGCGTAATGAGTACCGGAAAGTAAATTCGTCCGGCAAAATTGCGGTGAGTCTGATTGGTAAACATTATCTTTGCGTAAAACAAAGATATGAACAGGCCTGCGCTTCGGGAACATATCGACCGGGTAGCAGTTTTATCTTATAAAAAGGAAAATTATGAGAGCAATTAATCCTGATCAGATCAAGGATAACGTTATCGAGCTTATCGGTAAGGAGTGGATGCTGGTAAGCGCCGGTGATAAGGAGAAGTTTAATATGATGACTGCCAGTTGGGGCGGCGTGGGAGTGTTATGGAACCGTCCGGTGGTGTTTGCTTTTATTCGTCCGGAGCGTTATACCCGTGAGTTTATCGACGCTAAAAATGAGTTCACGATTACTTTCCTAGGACCGGAGCACCGGAAAGCCCATAGCATTTGTGGCTCTAAATCCGGCCGGGAGATTGATAAAGTGGCCGCTACGGGGTTGACACCGTTCTTTACGGAGGCTGGTAATCCTGTATTCGAGGAAGCTCGCCTTACGTTGGAATGCAAAGTGGTCTATAAGTCCGAGATCGAGGAGACTAAGTTTTTAGATCCTAGCGTTTTCCCTCGTTGGTATGATGAGAAGAACGGCAATGCGCATATCGTTTACATTGCCGAGATCGTAAATGCTTGGGAGAAGTAATCTCACCCAAGCAGTTCTTTCATCATTTGCTCCGTATGCGTGAGGAAATATTTAGTGAGCTGGTAATGCTCTGTTTCCTCATACGGGATGATGTGCGCTCCGGTATCATCGATGGCATAAATGTCCGCGTTCGGATAAGCCATCAAGATCGGGGAGTGCGTGGAGATAATCAGTTGGCAACCGTTATTCACCAGTTCATGGATACGCACCAAAAGGGCCAGCTGCCGTTGTGGAGAGAGTGCGGCTTCCGGCTCGTCTAATATAAATAATGTATTGCGGCTGGCATAATTCAGGAAAGCGCTGAGAAAGCTCTCGCCGTGCGATTGCTCCAATAAACTCCTGCCACCGTAAGCTTTATAGGCGTAGATCTTGCTGTACTTACGTAATTCCAGTTGGGCTTGCCTATCCAATTCGGCCGCATGGTTAAAAAAGGATTCTGCCCGGAAGAAGAAATGCTTTTCCGGTTTTCGGGTCTCGATCAGCTTAATATGCTCGGGTAAGACATTGGCGTAAATCTTGTAGGCCTCGGTTCCGTCATAGAGCATACCCGGTTCTTCCTCATCCCTCTCCTCATATTTACTCATCATCGCTTCCAGCAGGGTGGATTTTCCCGCCCCGTTCTCTCCCACGAGGAAAGTAACCGGCTTGCGGAAAATGAATGATTCCGTAAAACGTACCGCCGGAGCTTTATAGGGATACTTTAGCTCCTCGGGATTGCCGGCTACCAAGTCCGGGTCCAGTAATTTTACTTGCTTCAGATAGATCATACAGAATATGTTTTGTTACAAACATAGTGAAAATATCAATGGAATGAAAGATAATATCGTAATCGTTGTTGTTCGTGCTCCGGAAACTCTTCCAATAGGGATAAATCCTCCCAACCTTGTAAATTCCCTTTTTTCCGGATCATTTTCTCGATGATCCTAGCTTGTTTATAACTGACATATGGGTGACTGGCCAGTTCTTTAGCTGACAGTTGGTTGACAAATAGATGACTTATAACTGACGGGTCCACGGAAAACCACGATTTCATCGCTTCATAGCGATCCTCGTCAATACCATATACTTCTCCTAGTTGTTCCACGGAATAAAATCCTCCTAGTAAGTCCCTGTATTTAATGATCCGCTTGGCAAAAACGCTACCAATTCCCGGAACCATTTTAAGGGCGGTGGTATCAGCCGAGTTTAATTCGACAACCGTTCCTTGCGGCCATTTTTCTGCTTGGGGATAAGAGGGAAAATGGGGCTTTGATTCCTTTCGGATGCGTTTGGATTTCCATTCGGAAGGGATTTTAGTTTCGTTCGAATGGGATTCTTTTTCTTTCCGAATGGAATTTGAAGGTGTTTTATTCGAATAGATCCGTGAGGAATCTTGTTTGATTCCGGTGTTTACCAATGGAACTGTTTGAAATTGGGAACGGTAGAAATCCGTCCCGATAATTGCGATCCATGCCATCGCTATTAAGGAAAGGAGTAGGGTAAGAGCCTGCCTTTCCCCCTTGGAGAAATAAAGTAAATCACGCCATTTCATAGTCTTATGTTTTGATTTGTGGAACTTCCACCGACAAAGGTAGAAGTTCCGTTTCTATTGACAAGGAATTCTCGGTATTATTTACCGGTAATCCATCTCAAGATCCCTAATTCGTTCAAGAATACGATACCGATGGCGATTGGGGCCACATATTTCATAAAGAATACGTAAGCGCCGAAAAGACGGAACTTAAGAGTCCCCTCATTGGTCAACTCGGCTTTCAATACTTTTTTATCGACACGTGTACCTACGAAAATACAAGTGAGCATACCTCCCAGCGGTAGCATGATCTTGGCGGTCAGGTAATCCAGTGCGTCGAAAAAGGCCAAGCCTCCAATCGTGAATCCTTTCATCACCCCGAATGAGAGAGAACTGAAAATTCCTAAGAAAAATACCCCTAAGGAAACGATTAAAGCCGCTTTCTTGCGTGTCATGTGGAACTCCTCAAGAACGTAGGCCGTAGCTACCTCATGTAAAGAGATCGTGGAAGTCAGTGCCGCCATCGCTAGCAAGATATAAAAAATACAGGACCACAAGCCACTCAGCGGTAATTGTCCAAATACGTTCGGCAACGTGATAAACACGAGTTCCGCACCAGCGGAAGGGGTGATGCCGAAACTGAATACCGCCGGGAATATCATGATACCGGCCAATACGGCGACAAGCGTATTAATGATTGTCACCTGCCAAGCGGTGGCCTGCATATTCGTATCTTTCCCGAAGTAAGAGGAGTAAGTGATCAAGCAGCCCATACCCAAACTCAAAGAGAAGAAAGCCTGTCCTAGTGCGCTCAAGACCACTGAGGAAGTCAATTTGCTAAAGTCTGGCTTGAAAAGGAAAAGCAATCCGGCCTCAGCGTTCGGTAAGGTCACGGAACGTACGCACATGATCAGCAAGATCAAGAATAAAAGCGGCATCATGATCTTAGAGGCCCGTTCGATACCTTTTTCTACACCCGAGACAATCACGAAGTGAGTCAACCCGATAAAAGCGCCCATCCAAAAGATCGGACGGAAGACATTGGAAGCGAAATCCTGAAAATCGGCCGTATAGTCTATATCCGGCTGTCCATACAAACGGCCACTTAGCGTTTGCCAAACATATTCAAGCGTCCAACCGGAGACGACCGAGTAATAACTTAAGATCAAAAATGCGGCCAAGATACCGTTGTACCCAATCCAGCACCATTTTGTACCGGGAGCCATTTTCTTGAAAGAACCCACCGTATTGCTGCGGGAATGCCGGCCGATGAAAAACTCGGTTATCATTACCGGAATGCCCAAGAATATCATGAAAAGTATGTAGACCAGTAGGAAGGCCGCACCTCCGTTCGCTCCCAGCATATACGGGAAGCGCCATACGCTTCCCAATCCGACGGCGCATCCTACGGTAGCTAGTACTACGCCCAATTTACTACCGAATGTGACTCGATTGTTTGCCATATTATTTATTGTTGCTTTTATGCTTTTAATTGTTACCTATTTTCTTATTTTCGGGAGCAAAAGTAATAATTTGAATTAATTTGTTCGTGTAAAGTATAAATAATTTAGTGAAAGGAGTATGAAACGAGGACGTAAGAAAAAGTTAGCAATCTCATTGATGGATTATATGGGAAAACGAAGAGACATGAAACGGCAGTTAAAGAAAGAAGGGACAGCTGAGTTGTATGAGGTGGCCGTAAGGCATTTTTTAAGATTCGTGAAGAACCCGGGGTTCTGTTTGGCCGATTTGAATCGTGCGTTGGTGATAGATTTCATCACGTATCTTCAGGGAAAAGGATTAGCTACTAATACGGTAAATACGTATATCAGTAGTTTGCGGGCGCTTTATAATACGGCTTGCCAAGAGTCGTTGATTCCTGCGTCGTATTATCCGTTTGAGAATTTGAAACTCCGGCGTGCGATGACGGCGAGGCGTGCGATTCCCGCATCTTTGTTCCAGCAAATCGCTCAGATCAAGGTGGCGGATGACCCGCAAGTGGAATTATCGATAGATCTTTCCTTATTCAGTTTTATGGCTTGCGGGATGCCTTTTGTGGATATAGCGTACTTGACGAGGCAGAATATCCGGGGGAATGAGTTGGCATATCACCGTCATAAGACAGGACGTATGATCCGGTTGGAGATAACCAGTAGTATGTTGCAATTGATCCGGAAATACGCGGATCGGCAGCGAGCGACCGGATCGTCGTATTTGTTCCCGATTCTTCCGCCCGGGAATCCGGACCATTTGAGGTATAAGCGTAGCTTGGCTCGGCATAATGCCCGGCTGAAACGGATTGGGCAAACTTTACGGTTACCGAATCCGTTTACGTCGTATGTTGTTCGCCATAGCTGGGCATCAGAAGCTTTACGTTGCGATATGCCGATGGCCATGATCAGCCAAGCGTTGGGGCACTCGTCGGAGAAAACGACTCGTTTTTATCTGGAAGAACTGGATATATCACGTTTGGCTCATGCGAACATGAAGGTGATAGGCTCTGTAAATCGGATTTTAGAGAAAAGGATGGATGGTTTGTGAACTTATTTATGGAATAAGGAGTTTTAGCGTTAAAATAGTAACTTCCTCCCTATTAGTTCACAAAAATACATAATAAATATTTTATTATCACAACTTTTCTGCATTAAAATTGTCAAGTTCTTTTCACCAAATAAGGAATTTAGGGGAAGCTATGTCTTTAAAATGAACCATATTCACCTTTATTGATTCACTCTCTCAACTAAAGAGGAATTTCTATACTCTACAAATTCCTCCTGAATATCAAAAACAAATAATACAATAAGCTCGTTTGGATAGGCCTATATGTAAGCCATTGATTGGTAGCTGTATAGAAACACCATAATATTTATTGGATTTCATGTACGTGTTTTCCAAAAAACATGTACGTCTTTTCAGGAAAACATGTACATGTTTTTCTGAAACGTTCCGTGTGGTTTATTGATATACTATATAAACGACAATAAGATGTTGTTTAACGCTTATTCTCCTCTAACGTTTTTGAAACGCTAAACCTTATTCCATAAATAAGTCCACGGGCCATTCTTGCCGTTAGTTGATTTTAGGAAGTTGGGTCTTGAGGGGCAGAAGGGTGAGAAGATATAAGATTAACAACCATAATGAATAAGAAAGAATGAAGAAGACGATTTTCATGCTATTCTTGTTGGCAGTCCCGTTTCTTTCGAGAGCGCAGGGGGTGCCGGTCGAAGGGAAAGGCTCCATGATTGGGATCAAGAGCAATATTCCTTATTGGGCTACTGCCACGTTTAATTTGGGGGCTGAAGTTTATCTCGCCCGTCATTGGACACTTGAGTTGGAGGCAGGCTTGAATCCGTTCAGCGGCAAGAACGATGATGGGAGTTATGGCCGCTCACTGAAGCATTTGCGTCTGCACCCGGAGTTGAGGTATTGGTTTTGCGAGACGTTTAACGGCCATTTCCTCGGCGTGCATACTCCGTACCTATTATATAATGTAGCCGATATCAAATGGCTGGGTACAGAGGGCGAGCGTCACCAGGGATGGGGCGCGGGAGCCGGTATCAGTTATGGATACTCGTGGCTGCTGTCTCGCCATTGGAACTTGGAGGCCACGGTGGGCGTGGGCTATCTGTACTTGAAGTCGGACAAGTATCCCTGCGCGAATTGCGGCCGCAAGCAAGAAGGGATCAAGAAGCATTACTTCGGGCCTACGCAGGCGGCGATCAATCTCATTTACCAATTTTAAATCGATGGAGGACTGAAAAATGAAGAATCTACAAGGATGGATGATACTTGGGATCGCCTGTTTGGCCGGTTGTGTGGGTACTACGATTCCCGTACAGGCGCAGCAGACGGCTACCGCCATCGTCGTGAAGGAGCGGTTGGTGGAGCATGTGGGCGATCGTTTGATAATTGATATGAAACTAGCGTTGGACGAGTTGTCGCTACCGGCCAACCGGAGTTTGGTCTGTACGCCGCTGGTCGAGCGGGGCGATAGCGTAAGGGCTTTGCCTCCCGTGATCGTGAACGGGCGCAACCGCCAGATCCAGTACGACCGGTCCGGGCGCGACGCGGCGGCGAACGGGGAGTTTGTCTTACGCCGTTACAATGGGAAGGAGCAGACGTTCGATTACCATGCCTCCATTCCTTTCGCCAAGTGGATGGAGCGTTCGGAGGTGTCGCTGGTAGTCGATTTTTGCGGTTGCGGCTGGGAGGCGTTGAGTAATGACAAGTCGCCGCTTTTCCCGATCCGGATCGCGGAGCCTGTGGTATTGCGGCCGCTTTTGGCCTACGTCACGCCGGAGGCGGAGCGTGTGAAAGAGCGTGTGAAGGAAGGAAGCGCCTTCCTCGACTTCCCGGTAAACCGCACGGAGATATATCCCGAGTATCGCGACAATCCCTCGGAGTTACGCAAGATCCTCGAGACCGTGTCATCGGTGAAGGAGGATCCTTACGCTACCATCACGGAGGTATATATCAAGGGTTTCGCGTCGCCGGAAGATACCTATAAGCATAACACTTATTTGGCCGAGCATCGCGCCAAGGCGTTGATCGAATATGTGAAGGGTCTTTACCACTTCGAGCAGGCCCGTTTCACGGTGGATTTCGAGCCGGAGGACTGGGCCGGATTGGAGAAACGGGTGGAGAACTCCTCGCTTGCGGACAAGGAGGAGCTGCTGGTCATCATCCGTGCGGACGAACCGAAGGATTACGACCGCCGCGAGGCGAAGCTGAAGGCGTTGAACGGGGGGGCCTCGTATCGGGTACTCTTGCGTGATATTTATCCCGCCTTGCGCCATTCGGATTACGCGGTGCGCTACACGATCCGTTCGTTTACGGTAGAAGAGGCCCGTGAGTTGATCTATTCGGACCCTAGGCAGTTGAGTCTAAACGAGATGTTCCGGGTGGTGCAGACGATGGAACCGGGTAGCGACGCTTACCGCGAGGTGTTCGAGATTGCCGTGCGCATGTATCCGGACGATCCGGTATCGAACCTGAACGCCGCCCTTACGGCGATCGACGCGGGTCGCCTGGAATCGGCCCACCGTTATCTGGCGAAGACTTCCGATTCCGCGGAGCGTACCTTGGCGGAGGCGGCCATCGCCATGCTGGAGAACCGCTTGGACGAGGCGGAGGCTCTGCTGGGTAAGTTGTCCGACGATCCTTCCGTAGCCTCGCAGGTTGAGGAGAACTTGAGGCAGATCGCCGCGAAGCGGGAGGAACTGGCTGATTGATGACGAGAGTCGTGATCGTAGGATGATAATAATGAGTGTCAAATATAAAAACGGATGAGAAACATGAAAAAGAATTATTTATTAAGTGCGGCTGCCGCTTTCTTGCTGGCGGTTACGGGTTGCTCCGATGATATCGAAAACGGAGGCAATTCCGGTGGTGAGGGCGATAGCGGCAAAGTCTATATGACAGTGAACGTCTCCACGGTGTCGAAGGGGGCATTGACGAAGGCGGGAGGAACTCCTTCTAATCCTAATAACGATGGTGCCGGCTGGGGCGAGGACGGCAACGGTTTCTTGGAAGAGTTCGATGGCGCTAATGAGGGTAAGGTGTATGATGTTAATATCTTCTTGGTGAAATATGACGGTAATACATTTGACTCTAACCCCTTGGACTTCTTTAATGATGACGTAAATAAAAGTTTAGAGATTGCCGGACAGGGTTGGTATGAATCTAAGACCGGTGTTGATCCGAGTGGAGGTGGCGAGCCTAATCATGACAGTGCCGGAAAAGTGACGATGAAGGTGACGATGAATGAGGAGCTGACAACAGAAGGACATACGTATCAAGTCTTTACAGTAGTTAATGCCGGAAATAGAATAGAGGGTATTACTACTTTGGGTGACTTACGAGACAGAGTAACTTTAAAGGATTTATGGACTGGCACTAATCAGGTTTCGAAAGCGGATCACTTCATTATGTCTACGCACAAGATGAAAGGCGTAGATGGCATAGGGAATTCGCTTGTTCGCATTTCCGTGGAAAATACAGATGAGACGAAACCGGCGACAACAACCGTATTCGTGGAGCGTATGGCCGCACGTATCGACTTGGGATATGCTGCTGTATTAGAGATAGATAAAATACTCGAAAGCTCTCCGGTAAAAAATAAAGGCTCATTCAAATTGACGGGTTACAAGGTCGTGAACCAATGGAAGGGTAACAGCTACGTGTTTAAGCAGGTCTCTCCTAAAGCGACTAAGAACTTTGGCGAAGGGTCAAGTTTAGCGGATGCGATGGCTGGAAATTATACTGAAAGTGGTAATGACTTTAAATATTTGGGTGATGAAGTATGGTCTATGATGACGCTAAATGAGGCGAATGGCTCTTATAATTATGTGCTGGATCCGTCGATCAGCCAAAAGAAGGTACCTATGAATGAAGGCGATGATCCTTGGACTCAATTCAAGGACTCTTATATCAACTATTTTAATCCGGAAAACAAAGACTTAAATAGGGTTGAGAATATGTCTAAGATTCCTGAGGCTGAGACTGAACCTTATTATGGAGTGAATGATAGAATATATTACCCCGTCGTGTACACCAAGGAGAACACGTTGGATCGTGAGGCGCAAGTAAATGGTTATTCTACCGGCGTTATTTTCGAGTCTGAGTTTATGCCAGATGGTGATAATTTTAAAGTCAGTTTCTATAATAAAGATGCGGGTTCTATTGAGTCTGTTCCTTTAGATAACAATAAAACATTCCTTTTGGCAGTCCATAAGAACGGTGTGGGTGCGACTGTCCGTTCTGTCTATAAAGATCTTCCGTCTGTTGCCGCTTGCGCATTTAATTTGGAAGAGGGTTCGAATCCTAATTTATTGAAAGGCTTAATGAATGGCTGGGATGGGATGACAACATTACCGGATTTTGCTGATGTACAAAAGGCGATTAATTCCATGTCTGATCAGAACGGATTTGAGATCGCGTTTAAGAAATATCTTAGTGACATGATTAAGGGCGAAACAAACTGGACTGATGGGCTAAAAAAGCGCCTATGCTATACTGAATTTAGAAAGAAACAAAATGAGAATGACGGTGGTCATCTCCCTGATACCTACACTGATCCGAATAATTTCACCCCGGATCAGATCGGTAATTTGTACCAATTCTACAACGTTTCCTTATACAAAGGCGGAAAGAGCTATTACAAGTTCTGGATCCGTCATAACGATAACGGGAACGATGGTATGATGGGCGTGATGGAGTTCTGTATCGTGCGTAACAACGTGTACCAATTGTACGTGACGGGTGTGCGTGGCTTAGGTGACCCGCTGCCTTACACGCCGGGTAAGGATACGCCGGACAAACCGGATGAGACGGATGATGTTACCATCGACGTCACCATCTACGTGAAAGATTGGGTGAAACGCACGAACAAAGACATCATTATTTAACCCTACCCCTCCGGGGGATTCCTACGATGGGCATTGTAAGCTCCTTACGATGCCCATCCAAGCCACCTTACGATGCCCATCATAAGAACTTTATAATGGGCATCATGGTTTACCTCCATCCCCGGTAGTACGGGCGGAGGATTACTGTGTATCTTAATAAAATGATTATGAACCGTTTATTTCATACCTGCAAACAGTTGATTGGCGTAGCAGCCTTGTCCGTGGGGCTATACGCTTGCGATTGGATACACGACGACTCGCTGCCGCTTTGCGAGTTCCGCCTGTATTTCAAGTACGACTATAATATGAAATTCGCCGACGCTTTCCAGCATGAGGTAGACTTCGTTACGCTCTTCTTCTGCGACCAAGAAGGGAACTTCCTCTTCCAGCGGCGGATCGAGAAGAGCGAGCTGGACGAGCGGAACTCCATCGCCCTCGACATGGAGCCGGGTACCTATCAGGTAGTCACTTGGGCCGGGCTGGACAAGGGCAGTTACGCATGGAACGATCCCGCCGAGGCGTTGCGGGTTGTCGAGAGGGCGCAAGACGTCAAGGTACGTACCTTGCGCGAGGACGATACGACACAACCCAACGAGCTGCACCCGCTTTGGCATAGCCTCGATACCTTCACCGTGACGCGCGACATGCCCGAGGAGAAGGTGATCAGCCTCGCCAAGAATACCAACAAGCTACGTGTCGTGCTGCAAAACGTGATGGGGGAGGACATGGACGTGAATAACTTCTCCTTCCGGATCGTGGCCGACAACGGGTATATGGATTACGACAATTCCCTGCTGCAAGATCCCACCATCCACTACCTGCCTTATTATACGGAGAACGTGGAGCTGGGAGCCGACCCGACCCCCGGCGCTACCGTGGGCGGGCAATACGTGGCCGTGGCCGAGATGAACACCATGCGCCTGATGGCGGGCCGCAACTACCGCCTCATCATCCGTCACCACGGATGGGAGAAGGATGTGCTGAACGTGAACCTCAACGATTACCTCCTTCTCACCAAGATGGAGGGGCACCGTATCTCCCCGCAGGAGTATCTGGACCGGCAGGATGAGTACTCGATCATCTTCTTCCTTACGCCGAAGGTATGCCCCGATTGCCCGGATAAGCCTACGCCTCCGGATCCGCCGGGACCGGACAATCCTGACAACCCGGATAATCCCGATGGGCCTGATCCGGAAGACCCTACGATCGTGGGGTACGCCTGCTTCAAGATACAGGTGAAAGACTGGGTGATCCGTATCAACGATGGTATATTGTAAACTGAGATTTATTAAATAGCGCGAATGATGAGACGTTATACCCTATATAACCAATTGATGGCGGTCGCCGCCGGTCTTTGCCTCTGCTGGCTCTGCGTAGCCTGCGGCGAAGACCGGGGGGGCGATCTCCCCAACGATGACCCGAACAGTTGTGTCGTGACCATCACCCTGTGGACTTCCCGCTCGGCACGACCGCCGCAAACGAAAGCCGGCGAGACAATTACTTGGGAAGATGATGATGAATACGAGCGAGACATCACGGACTGGCTGGTGGTGGCGTATGATGATGAGAACGCTGAATTGGCCGGATATACATCTAGAGAGGGTACGTGGACGCCGGATGTCAATGATCCTGATGATTCTCATACGGAGGTAGAGATGAGGTTACCCCTCGGCAAATACTCTTTTTATGCGTTCGCCAATTTGCAGTCGCTGGAAGATGGTACATCGTTGTATCAAAAAATTACTGGGGCACATTCCTTGGCGGAACTGTCGGAGGTGAAGATATTGGACTCGGGAACGAGTATCGATACAAGGAATGAGGAGAAAAAGGGTAAATTCGGAGGCGAGGAAGCGTCTCGAAAGCGCATCCCCATGAGCAGCTACGCCCAGGAGTATACGCTGAAACCCGCTCCGGCAGAGAACAAATTCGAGATTCCCTTGATCCGCATGATCGGCAAGGTACAAGTGAAGATAACTAACAACTTAGACAAACCTATAACCGTAAAACAATTGGACATCATGAACCTCCGCAAGGGAAGCCTGCCGATCTGGCTCTTGCCTTGGGGAAATAACAAGTATTTGGAGACTGCCGGAAACGATGGCACGGAGCGACTGGCCCCGGATCTTCCGACTGGAGAGATGGTAGCGGAGGAGCATTTATTTGATGAGAAGATCATCCCTTCCGGAGCGAATAAAGAGGACAACATCGTACCTGCGAAGATCAAGGACGGTGCGGAAGGCCACAACATAAAGACTTATACCCGCTACATCCCCGAAGGCAACGCGGGGGCGAAAGAGATCCTGCTGGGTGTCGATATCGAAGGCCGTCCTCGCACGGAGCATACCACGAGCTTCGGTTTCGTGCGCCGCAACGACCTGCTGATTATCCCGGTCTTGATAACCAACATCACGACAAAATTGGAAGTAGCCGAGCAACGCCTCCCCATCGGAGTCTACCCGACCGCCTTGGTCTATGGTGAGAAGACGGGCGTGCAGATCCTGACACCTGTAGAACACACCCTGCAAGCCGCCGGCGACTTGTCGATCCGTTTCGAGATATCCAACATAGATGGCGTGACAGGAGATTTCTCCATCAAGGGCTATGAGGTAAATGAGGGGGGAAATGTTGCGACAGAGAAGTACAGTTCCGTCAGCTGGGAGAATGCCAGTGCGGATAAACCGCTAATCACGGCCATAAACGTAGACGGAACGAGCTTTGAGACGGATGCGGAATTGGATATTCCCGAAGCCGCGCTTACGGGACAAGGCGGTCTGAAGAAAGCCGGCTCTTTCACGATCCGTACCCAAGAACTGGGCGGAGAAGCGGATGCCACGGTCGTCCTCACACTCGTGATAAAATACGGCGAGAACATGGAGCAAGAGATGCAAATCCCTTACACCATTCAAATAAGAAACTACGAAAAACAACAACAACCATAATATAACAACAACAAACTAAGAAAGGAGGACCTGACGGATGAAACCATCAATCAACCTACGATATAAATCCCTGTTATTAACTTGCTTGCTGATCCTGTCCGCCGGTGCGGTTGCGCCGGCGTGGGGGCAGACGTACACAATCAATTATAAGAATGGTTCACCCCAAACCGATATTACAGAACGTGTGGATACGGTGTATATAGCGGACGGGGAAGCGAGGGAGTTGTTTATTCCGGAGTTGAGAAGTGTTCATCTATCAGAGTATGATTGGTATGTCCGTTGGTATCGATTGGATGGTGAAACCTTGACAAAGGATAATATAAAAGGTAAAGATGTAAATCCTATGGATGATGGTTCTTTTGTGGAGGGAGGTTCCTTAGAACCGAACAAGTATCCTACTTGTTTACGGGATGCAGGAACTTCTCTTTTTTGGTATAAAGGTTTTGCCACAGGCAAAAATGTACCGGGAGCGTCTACGATTGAATATCAAGTACAGACGGTGAAAGACGATGTTGTTTTTTGTGATGTGAGCCAAAATACAGATTATAATGATAAAAACATAGCTTCCAAGGAATTTACAGAACCAACCCTTTCCGTACGCTATAAGTTCGTTATTCGTCCGGCTAAGGAGATCGCTGAGCGAATAAAAGCTTCCGGAGCGAATGATATGATTCCTTTTATTAAAGAGGATATATACGTTCCTGAAAACAGCAAGACGATCAATATACAATTGGCCCAAATTGCCAATAACTATGCGTGGTACGATGATGATAATAGAACTATTGTGCAGGGAGATTATTACCAATATCGCAAAGATGGAGGGACATGGACAAATATTGAATCGGGAGATAAACTTCATTGGAAGCAGATGATAAGTTCGATAGAGGTAAACACGGATTTTGTGAAGTATGATGTGCGGGCGATAAGTGCAAGTGGCAAGAAGAGTCCTGTGCTAGCTCAATACAAGCTTATCCCCGGTGATTATGGTTTTATGTTGCAGTCGGGGCAAGAAATATCCGATGATACAAGACGTAACCCGGATAATCATCCGGATCTTTATGAGAGAATCGGGCATATAAATTTCGACCGGGGTGATACTATATCCGTAGATGAGTTAAACTCGGAGAACAATATAGCACCGATTGGTTTTCCAGAAAGCGGGAAATGGTTGGATTTGGGAATTACAGAGTATGCCCCGTATGATTATAAGAATCACATCATAGAAAATAATCTTAAACCCCTGCAAAATCAATATGGATTATTTCGTACTGCGAATATAGAGGGAATATCAACGAATAATGAATCAATTGCTAACAGAAAATATCGTTGGATTATGCTCCTTGGTAGCTCTCCTAGTAAAGAAGGAATCTACGATCGGACTTATTATAATACGGGAAAAAAATCATTAGGCTATTTCTTTTATGTAGATGCAGCGAATTTGCCGGGACGCTTGGTGAAAATGGAATTGGATGGTACGATATGCCAGCATACTGGTATTCTGGTTAATTTTTGGGTGAATGATATGACTCTTTCCTCCGCTAGAAGTACTCTTCCTCCTAATATTAATATGAATTTTATCGGAGTGAAGAAGGGGGAGGATGGTAAAGAGGTTGAAGTCATTTTACACCGTTTTTCTTCGGGAAATGCGCTCCAAGATTCAATTGTAAATGGGGGATCTTGGACAAATCGTAACATCGGCAAATGGCAACAATTAATGTACACCTTCTCTGTGCCCGAATCGCTTGTTGGTTATGAAAAATATTATCTGGAAGTACAAAACAACACCCTTCACTCTAACGGTGCGGACTACGCCATCGATGGTCTGCGTATCTACCGCACCAAGCTCAAGATCGACGTGAAACGAGTAGACGTGTGTTCTTCTGCCAACCTGACCGTTTCTACGGAATATGAGCTTTTGCTTCAGAATATGGGCTGGAGCATTCAACCGGATGCGTTGGCTACCATTAAAGATAAAATGAAAGACGGTGTTACGGAAGACTCAAAGCATATATGGAAATACCGCTATGGTTTGATGGGGAGTGATCCGAAGAAAAGAAAAGAGAATCTTAATGAAACGATTGGAAACGTTTATGTCGGAGCTACCGATAAAAAGGAAACCGGGGATATAGACAAGCCTGAAGACTGGATTACATTGAATACGGATTTGAAGGACTATGCGAATGAGAACTATAACAATCGAAGCAAAGTGTATCGTATCATCGTTCCGACAGAGAAAGGGTTAAATCATGATGGATTTCAAGGTCTGACAAGTTATGAGACCGCAATGCATCGGCAGATTGTTGTCAACCTACGTATGATCAATGATTTCTTATACGATGCCAAGACCAACGTTTGGAATGCGGATATAGACACACTCGTTACAAAAAAATATGGTGGACCATACGAGGATAAGGCAGCCTATATCAACTATTTGACAGAGGGTTTGGAAACACTTTGTCAAAAACAAAATTGGAACTATATCGTACCGGATCCGCAAAATATTAATATAGATGCGGTCATGAACGGCTATGAGATATATGAACAATTGATACGAGCCGTATGTTTGGTGATGGGTATCTCTCGTCCTCGTGTGCCTTGGTGGGATGCGGCAGATGAAAATATCATCCAGTTGAGTGCCATTGATGTGAACAAGACAGAGCTGAGGTATAAAGGCGAGCGAAATTTTGGAAGTAAAGAGAATGCTGCTTCCGGCCAGTATGATGTGGTGATTTTTAGTGCGGCCGCTACTGTAACTGATGAAGGAGTCGTGGATTTCCCGAATAAATATGCGGGAAGTAGTTTCCAAGATCCTTGCCTTCTGACGATTCCTTTCACCGTACTCCCATCCGTTACGATCGTGGCAAATACCAAGACCCAGTTCCCGGAGGGTGCGATCGCTTGCGAGGGACGGATCAGCGTGATTGAAAAGGCTACCGTGTTGGTGGAAGAAGTAGGTGACGACAATAATTCACTTGGGGTAACAGATGAGTTTGAAAAAGTTTTCCCTGATGTTCCATATACATTCGATTGGTTCTTGGGAGATTCGTCGGCTTTTGCAACTCTTGACGGAAAGCTGGGGTTAACGGATATATTGCGCTCTTATAGAGATGAGCTTAAGGGTTCTGAAGCTTCTGCGGATGGTTTGATTCGGTACTGCGAAGAAAACTACAAGGAAGAGGTAACCCGACAATTGAAGGAATTGCTTTTAGGTGATGTAGACAACGAGCCACGATTAGTGATTGGTGGTGAGTATGGAAAAGCAGAGTTCCGCTGGACAGAAAAGGTGGTGGCGATTCCTTACTTGCCTGATGATCATGAGGATGAAAAGGGACGTATATGGCTCTTTTGTAATGAGCCTCACGAATTAACAATGGAAGCCGCTCCCGCTCCGACACTACTTGCCGGTTTCCCGGACGTGAAGTACCCGGAAGGAATGGAACATTATCCCCATGTACCTCTGCGTATCGGCTTGCCGAATATCATGGAGGGAAGCATAACGGATATTCCCATTCAAGGAGAAGGCTTGACAATGGGTATGAAAGGATCTAACCAATTGGGTAAGCCCAACGGTGACGCTACGACTATATTCTTGCGGCAAGGGCAGATTTATACAGAGGTAGGTGATTTGACGGCTTTGTTTGCGAAAGCTAAAAGTGAAAAAGATTATGGCGGCGGATTATTCTCGATGACCTTTAATAAGGATGCTTATAAAGAATTCGCCGAAGGCCAAATCTATTCACTCTATATTCCATTTGGTGAATATAAGGACGAAGCTTTCGTAAAAGGCTCTTGCGAGGGATATGCCACATTGCTTGTCAAGATCGTACCGGAATACTTGACTTGGACGGGAAAGAACACCGGTGAGGATGCTGAGGCATGGTATAATGATGCGAACTGGCAGCAGTCCACGGAAGGGGATTTGTATATAGATCAAACGGGAGAAAGCGAAAAGGATGCCAACGGTAATGATCTTGTGACTGCCGCTTTCGCCCCGCTTCATTTCACCCGTATCACGATCCCGGAAGGGCAGACGCTGGAATTGGAAGACTTGAAAGAGGATAAGAATTTACTGCAAGGAATTGATACGACATCTAAAACAAAGGCTACCCAATATATCCAATATGATATGGCGGTAAATAAGAATGATAAAGGACTTATCGTAGCTCCGTACTATATAAATAAGGTAAAGGCTATCTATTTCAAACCCGAGGCGCAGTTACGCCGTCAGCAACTCCTGACGTACGACACCGCCCGCGTGGAATTCGAGATGACACCTAATGCGAAATATTGGATGGCATCGCCCCTGCAAAGCGTATTCGCCGGCGATATGTACACCGTGAAGAACACGGGCCGTCAGAACACCAATGCTTTCGCCGATATCACCTACAGCACGGCTGACAACGACCGCCAAGCTCCTGCCTTCTACCAGAAAGCTTGGGACAAGGCGATCACGATGTACGTGCCGAAGAGCGAAGCAGATCAAATAGCTTCTTTTCCGGAGAATGGTTTGGATACAACTCATTACGAGGTAGTCCAATCCAACTGGAGCCGTGAATACAACGATGTGAACGTCCCTTACGCATTAGGAAAGGGATTCTATGCCAGCGTAGAAAAGAAGAATGCGGATGCTTTGAATGGAAATGTCTTGGTACGCCTGCCGAAAGCGGATGACTCTTACGACTATGAACCGTGGAAACCGGAGACGAAAAACGCTACATTGAGAGCCGCCATGACCAAAGCCCCGACTTTAGCGGAACGGATCAATGCCGGCAAGCTGGTGGATAACGAGCCTATCGAGGTGGTATTGACAGATGCGAATGGAACGGAAGAATGGTGGAATACGGATAATGGAACCGTCCGTGTCATTGCTGATGGCGACGGTAAGCACTTCCTGCTGGGTAATCCGTATATGTATCCGTTGGATATCGCTCGTTTCTTGAAAGGGAATGAGACTATCTTAGCGCAAAAATATTGGACATTGGATACGAAGATTGGAGAGGGTCTTGTTGTCGGTACGCCTGATGTGGCATGGGAAAATGGAGATACTGATGCTGTTTCCGGAGCCGTTATCGCCCCCATGCAGGCCTTCTTTGTAGAGCAGAAAGATGCGGCCAAAACGAAAGCGGAAGGTACGACAACCGGTGCCGATCTGAAGGTCGTTCATTTCGATCCCTCCATGATGCAAGGAGAGCCGGAGAAGGTCTCTTCTTCCTTGCGTACCGCTACGGCCAAGAACCCGGTCTTGAGGCTGACAGCGGAGCGAGATGCATATCGCAGCACGGCCTTGCTGACGCGGCAGGATGATGCTACGAACAGCTATGAGGCAGATAAGGATGCCGTAATCTTGCTGGATACGGAACTGGAGGAGATCCCGCAGGTGTACACTATTGCCGGGACTCGTGCCGTGGGCGTGAACGTAGCACGACGGATCGACCAAGTGCCCCTTGGCGTATATGCCGGCGAGGGTAAGGGCGAGGTTACACTGACGATAGAGGGTATCGGCGATTGGGCGGAGACGCTTTACCTGTACGATGCCGTGACCCGTAAAAGTACGGAGCTGTCGGACAATACGTATACCTTGCGTTTGGACGGCAGCAGCCATGGACGTTATTTCCTAAGTGCGGGCTCGCCTACTGGTAATGAGGGGGTAGGCGATGCGGAATCTATCTCTGTCTATTCCGCCGTATCGGGTAGGGTAGTGGCCAGTGCTAGCGAGGCGTTGAAGCGGATACAGGTGTTTACGCCGATGGGTCGTTTGGTACGTACTTTATATCCCGCTCGTCCGACTTATACGTTCGATCTCCCGGCAGGCATCTACATCATCCGTGCGGAGATCGCCCACGACCAGAAGACGGTGAAGCTGCGGGTTCAATAAGCAGCTTCTACCACTCCATCTCTAATATGGATTACACGGTCTGTATTTGTAGCCAGTTGTTCGTCATGCGTCACGATGACGAACGTCTGGTTCATCTGGTCTCTTAACTCGAAAAAGAGGGCGTGCAATTCTTCCTTGTTCTTGGTATCGAGACTTCCGGAAGGCTCGTCGGCTAGGATGACCGCCGGGTTGTTGATAAGCGCACGGGCTACCGCTACCCGTTGCTTCTCTCCACCGGATAACTCGGCAGGCTTGTGTGCCATGCGATCGGAGAGTTTCAGGAAGTCCAGCATCTCTTTCGCTCGCTTCTCGGCCACGGCCGATTTCTCCTTGGCGATCAGTGCCGGGATCATCACGTTCTCCAAGGCCGTGAACTCTGGCAATAATTGATGGAACTGGAAGACGAAGCCGATATTCCGGTTGCGGAAAGCCGCCAGTTCCTTATCGCCCAATCGTCTTGTCTCCGTGCCATTGATAACCAGTCGCCCACTATCCGGTGCGTCGAGCGTGCCGATGATTTGCAACAAAGTTGTCTTACCCGCCCCGCTGGGGCCTACGATAGCGACAACCTCGCCCTTGTTTATCGTGAGGTCGATACCTTTTAGCACTTGTAAGGCACCGAAACTTTTCGTTATTCCTTCGGTTTGTATCATATCAAGTTTCTTAGGACGTGCGAGGCAAGGAAACAGCCGAACGTAGCCGGCATATAAGAGACCGTTCCCGTGGTCGTACGTTTACATGTTTCGTTTTCAACTTCGATCACGGCGTCCGGATCGGCGAACTCGGTGGAAAATACGACGGGAATCCCCTTGCTTACGCCTAGAGGACGCAACCGTTTCCGCACCGCTTTCGCAAGGGCGCAATTGATTGTCTTGGAGATATCCGCAATCCGTACCAAGGACGGGTCTACCTTAGCGCCCGCCCCCATGGAGGACACGATGGGTATCTTATGGATATAAGCCTGGTACATGAGGAATACTTTGGGACTTAGGGAATCGATGGCATCTACCACGAAATCGAGAGGGGCCGATAGGAGTACCTCCTCCGTCCGTTCGTCTCGCAGGAATTCATTTAGGACGGTTAGTTGCAACTGGGGATTGATATCGAGCAAACGCTTGGCTACGACCTCGGCTTTCGGCATCCCTAGGGTGGAATGAAGGGCGGGCAATTGGCGGTTGATATTACTCTCGTTTACCGTATCGGCGTCTATGATTGTCATCTTTCCTACTCCGGCCCGGCAAATCTGCTCGGCGGCATAAGCTCCCACACCTCCTAACCCAACTACCAATACATGGCTACGGGATAAGCGCTCCATACGCTCGGCTCCAAACAAAAGTTCCGTCCGTGTATTCCAATTGTAACTCATTTATATACTTTTGAGGACAAAAGTAATCAATTGTTCCGGTTCCTCCAATACTTGCTTTTATCCGAAAGCTTTGTGTCTTGTTACTGCACGGGCGTTGCAGCGTTACTGTATGGGCGTTGCAGTATTACTGCATCAGCCTTGCAGTACCACTGCAACCCGGGTTGCAGTGGGTGGATTGCGTCAGATGGGTTGAATATGAAAGACCGATCCTCCGTCGGAGGCCAGCGGAAGGGTGATTTTATCCCTGTAGGTGATCTCCTTAACCTCTTTTACGAGTTTGTTCGAGTCTATATTCGTATCTTCAGCATCTTTATAGATCGTTATCTTATATTTCTTGTCCTTATCCAAGAACTTGAGGTCTACATCGATACTGCGTGCTTGGCTGTTATTGATCGTACCGACAAACCAATCCTCTCCCTTTTTGCGGGCGATCGTTACGTATTCATTGACGGAAGCGTTCGGAACGACTGTTTGGTCCCAAGTCGTAGGCACGGCTTTCAGGAACTCGAATCCCGGTTGTCCCTCGTAAGCCTCCGGCGTATCGCAAATCATGCCGAGATAGCTCTCTAATACCACGTACATCGCTAACATATGGCAACGGGTACTCATTACGTAAGGGTTACGTTCTTGGTTCTTGAACTTATCCCTTGGCAAAGAGCGGAAACCACCTAAATGATAATCTGTCGCTCCCGCTAATAAACGGGTAAAAGGCATATGGATGTCATGATCCGCATCGGTATCCTTGTCCCATTTACAATGCTCATAATTAAGCGTACCCTCGCGGGTGAACTCATTGGGATAGGTACGGTTCAATCCAGACGGCTTGCAAGCTCCGTGGAATTGCACGAATAGATGATGCTTGGCCGCCTTCGCCAAGAACTCTTCTTGGATGCGGATCATCTCTTGATCGTCTCGATCCATGAAATCGATCATCATGCCGGCGATTCCCCATTTCTCGAATTGGGCGAAAGCCTCGTCTATCTTCGCGTACAGAGGTTTCCAGTTGGTCCATAAATGGATACGTACGCCTTGGCTCTTGGCGTAATCGCAAATCTCCTGCATATTGAGGCTCGGAACGACTTTCAAGATGTCCGCTTTCGGGCCCGGAGAACCGAATCCGGCTCCATCCTCGTCATACCAAGCTTGCTCGGCGTTCCCGTAGATCGAGTGATAATCCAATCCGTTACGGGCTACGAAATCAATGTAATATTTATTCGTGGGGAAATTGTTTCCGCCAAGGAAAGTCGTATCCGAAACGACATTCCCGTTCCACCACGTAAAAGTAGTCTTACCCGGCTTAATCCAAGACGTATCCTCTATCTTACAAGGCTCATTGAGATTCGTAAGGATATTGGACGCTATCAAGGAACCGATTTGATCGCTGATCATCAAGACCCGCCAAGGAGATTGATGGGGTAGGGATGCCTCTACCTTGATACGTTCTTGTCCCAGTTTAGGTGATAGTTTCCCGAGAAGAGCCCCGTTTTCTTTCCATAGGTACATACCGGCGTAATCACGAACCGCCGCCTCGGTAATCGCCATATAAACATGGTTCGGGAAAGAGAACAGGGCGGGCATATCCATCAATCGTTTATTATCCATGTCGGTATAATCCGTGACCGTATATTTACCTTCGTGGGAACTTTGGTAGTTGGGGAGGAATAAAGTGGTTACGTTCGGGTTACTTTGTAGGTTGAAGGTGGTTCCCTCGTCATACATGATATACGAATCCCATCCTTTTTGCTTCGGAAACTCATAGCGGAAGGCGATACCGTCATCGAAAGCCCTTACGACCAGATTAATCTTGCGAAAAGGCTGAACGGTTTCCTCTAGCGGGATGATTACCTCTTTGGAAAGGCTATGTATATGTTTCGCCTTACCGACGATCAATTCGTAGGTCTCTTCCTTCGTGCTGAACACGGGTTTGTTGATCTTTACATTTTCCCCGAACGCCCCATTATCGAAAGTCAGCGTCAATGGGGAGTCTTGGATCAAGGTCTGCTTATTAAATGTTACGCTGTATACCGGGCTATTCTTATCCAAAGCCAAGGAAAACTTGATCTTTCCGTTTGGAGAAGCCAACCGCACGCTTTTATTCGCATATAAAGAGTGAGCGCAAAGTATAAAAAATGCCAGAACGAGGTAGATTGATTCTTTTTTCATGGATGATAATTTTATAGGCCAAAGATATACATATTTATTTTGTACGGTTTAACTGCTTCAACAATTCCTTAAGACTGACGGTCTCATTCTTGACCAATGGTTTTGCCCAATAGGAAATACTCAAGATATAGCCCAGCGTGATAAATAGGAAAAACATGGAATAGCGCAACCCGATCAGATCTCCAAGTCCACCAATGATGAACGGAATCAATGCCCCACCGAAAATACCCGTACACAAGATACCGGAAAAAGCCCCATGATGCTTATCCACGGAGTTAAGGGCTAAGGCGAATATCACCGAAAACATGATCGAGATCGAGAAGCCGCAACAAGCGAAAGCGATAATCGCTACTTGCGTAGGACCGAAGAGCGCTATCGCTAAATTAAAGATCGCTATCATCGAGAAGATACGTAACATCAGCTTTGAGTCGATTAACTTAACGATCACCAATCCCAACAAGCAGCCGATGGACATCAATCCCCAGAACCAAGCAACCGTAGTAGCCCCGGCTCCTTCCGGGCTGACCCCATGATACATATTCAAGAAAAGGCTCATCCAATTCGCCAATCCTTGCTCGGTTCCCACATAAGCGATAATCCCTAAGAAATAGAATATAACTTGTTTTTGCCTGAGCAATTCCTTATAATTCTGTACCGTTCCCGCCTTCTCATCTTCCTTTAATTCTACTTTCGGGAATTTGACATAAGAGATAACCACTAACATGATGACAAAAACAATCGTAAAGATAAAATAGAGCGAGCTCCAAGGTAAGCTCTCCGGCGTTATCCCTTTGAGGAAACGGATGAAGAAGTCGTTTGCCGAATCCTCACCGGTTAATTTCCGCATAAGTCCGGCCAAGACGAACGGGCTCATGAAAGAAGCGGCCCCGAATACGATCTGGGCCAATACCTGATTAAAGGCATATTTTTTCTCTCCACCCGCCTCACGCATCAAAGGCAATATGATCACCTGTAGCATCGCCATGCCCAGACCGATAGCGAAAAGGGAAGTTAATACGATAGGGTAGGTCGGGAATATGACGAAAAGCCCCGCACCCAAAAACGCCAGACTGAAAGCGATCAATAAGGAAATCTTTCCCCCGAAACGCTCGATGATCATTCCTGCCGGGATCGACATGATGCCATATGCCAAGAAAAACGAGAACGGCAAGAATGCGGCCAATGTCAGGCTCAGCCCAAAACTATCGATAATCATCGGTAGCATAGGGCCTAATATATTGGTAACAAAAGAAATGACAAACCAAATACACAAGATGAGGAGTACGATCCAATTATTCTTATTCATGATAGATAGATTCAATGATTAAACACCAATGCCGCCGCCCCGAGGCATCCGGCCTTATTTCCTAATCGGGCAAGCTCGATAGTCGTGAAGTACGAGGTTTCCTTCATCACGTATTTCCCGACCTGCTCCCGTATATTGTCAATGTAGAAATCTCCGGATTCCGAAATGCCTCCGCCGATAATCACCTTTTGCGGAGCGAAAATGTTGATAAGGCTCGCTACGCCTAGGGACAGATTCCGGAAATGATCCTCCATAGCGAGTACGGCCTCTTTCTCCTGAGCTTTATAGCGCTCTACTATATATTTTCCATCGATACGGGAAGGTATCTCTCGTCCGTTCTTCTCCAATAATTGCCGGTATAAGGCGATCAACGCACTTACGGAAGCGTGTGCCTCTAGGCAACCGGACGCTCCGCAAGTACATTGATTCCCATTCAGACCATGAATAATTAAGTGCCCAAGTTCGGTGCCCCGGTTCCGGTAGCCGCCATAAAGCCGGCCGTTCAAGAACAAGGCGCCCCCTATGCCGGTACCCACCGTCAGGAAAACGATATCGGAGAGACCTTTAGCCGCCCCATATATCACCTCGCCCAACCCCATAAGGTTTGCGTCGTTGTCGATGAATACCGGTAGATTAAATTCCGCTAACGCAAGATCCAATTGTTGGTTATCTAGTTCAGGAAGATTATTGGCAAAGAGAACCACCCCATTATCTACTACGGAAGGTACACCTATGCCAATTCCGTAAATCCCCCAATCCCGGGAACGGGCGTAGTCTGTCATTTTCCGTACGATACTTTTTATGGTATCGGATAATGGGCGTGGATTCTCTTTTGATTGTGTGGTTTCCGACGATTCGTAAAGAATGTCGCCATTCTGGTTCACAAGAGTATATTTTATGCTTGTTCCTCCAATGTCTAATGCGATAGCGTATTTCATGATAATTGTAAAAGCTTAATTAGAACTATGCGCCGCTTCCCCGTCGATCAGGCAAATCACGTTCGGGTGCAGCCACAATAAGGAGGCCGGCAACTCCGTCGAGATCTTCTGTTCAAGGAAAGCTTGAGTAATCTCCCTTTTCTTTATCCCGTTGATAAGAAGGATAATCAGGCGTGACTGAAAGATATTCGCCATGCCCAATGTCAGTCCGTATCCCGGTTTCTCCGTATCCCCGGCGATCATGGGATGTTGCAAGGATTTCTGGGACAGATGAGCCACATGGCAATTCGTATGCAAGGAAGGAGCCGGCTCGTTCAAGGCGATATGGCCGTTCATCCCTATTCCTAATATACAAATGTCGATAGGGCCTTTTTGATCCAGTATCTGTTGGATCCGCTCACATTCCGCCTCAGGGTTCTCCGGATCGCTTTGGAACGCTATATACCGGTCTTCCGGGATTTGAAGCGGACCTACGAAATAGTTCCGTAGATACGACTCGCACGTACCCGGGTGGTCCATCGGGATTCCTCCCCATTCATCAAGCTTTAGTACCGTGAATTGGGAGAATAATTCCGGTTGGCGACCGGCTTCCTCTACCAGCAACTCATACATCCGGGTAGGAGAGCCCCCAGTGGCGGCACAAAGCGTAAGTGCCTTGTGCTGCCCTAACTCTGAGGTAACAATCTCTTTTGCCTTAAGGCTTAATGCCTCATAAGATTGACAAATCTCTATTCTCATACGATTTTAGAGCTCTTTGATTCGGATATTGCGGAAGCAAACACCATAACCGTGGTCTTGCATACCGATGTAACCCGGTTGTTTTCCGCATTGTAGCATCAAGTCGTAAGCTTCCGGGCATTTCTCCGGACTCGTGCTGAACTTGCTGAACTTACTATGATCCACTAACGCGCGCCATACCGGTGTACCGAACTGGAATTCCAGCACTTTCACGTCGTTCATGTAATGGATCACGCGTTGGTTATAGACAACGATTCTCGTCTTGTTCCAGTTTCCGTACGGTTTTACGGGTTGTGGATCCGGCATAATCATGTCATATACGGCACCGGCCTGACGGTTACCGTCGCAACCTTCCCATGCGTCCGGCATATTCTCGTTGTCGAGTAACTGATATTCTGGGCTGGAGTAATAAATAGGTGTACCCTCAATTTCTTGCGCTGTATAGAAGATACCGCTATTACCGGCCTTGTCGATCTTCCATTCGATCTCGAAAACGAAATTTTTGAACTTCTTGTCGTAGATCAAGTCGCCGAAGCCCGTGTCTGCCTTATTGTCGCTACCTTTATAGGTGATCGATCCGTCTTCAACCACCCAACCTTGGGGTACATCCTGACGGCAATAGCCGCGCCATCCGTTCAAGGTCTTGCCGTCGAACATGGTGATCCACTCGCCTCCCGTAGGGATACCGTCGCTATCGAGGGCTTGGGTTTGGGCGGTTTGCGTTCCGGCATCGTTGGTATTACCGCCGGAGGTACATGACAAGGCCGATGCGAATAAGGCTACGGCCATAATACTGCTATAAATCTTTTTCATCGCTATTATGAATGTTTGTTGTTTGTTAGAAACTTGTTAGATAATTATTAGGAATTTGTTAGGTTCCTGTTAGGTTACCGTTAGATTCCTGTTAGCTTTTATAACTTCAGGTCTTCCCATCCATCGCGGTATTTCCGCTTGATGAATTGGTTCGCCTGCTCGAAATTGGTGATACGCATATTCGCTCCATCCCATAGGAAAGTCTTGTTTCTTCCCGGATAGATGAAGCCTTCACGCTCTCCGTAGATCGAGTCGTTATGTTTCACTTGTTCCCGGATATTATGGCTCCGTAAGATCAAGTTACCCATCAATACGGTCTCCGTCAACGGACCGGCGTATCCTTCGAATGGAGATTCTACGTCCGCCTTGTCGTACCCTGCGATACAAGAGTCGATCCATGCCCAATAGTGGCCATTCGTACCCCCTTCGATACGTTTATATTTATGAGGAATGTTCACGTCTTTGTTGAATAAAGGTTTCTTGTTCGCCTTTACCCCCTTCGGCCAGAATCTTGGATCGGAACCACCCCAGCCGCAAGAAGCCATACCTTTCGTACCTACGAATACGGTTGCGCCTTCCACGTCCATCATATCCAAGTCTCCCATCGTGCAGGTCATATCGGCATCTGGGTCGATCTCCTCGAAACGTTCTGGCATGATACCGCCGTCCATCCAATATAGGCTCAAGTCGCTTCCGTCTTTCTTCTTGAATTTATAACGGATCGAGCTGGCTACCGGGCAACTTTCAGGATAATAGGCTTCTTCGAAGATTCCGGAGTAAACATTGGTCGTGCTGCAAGAAACCTCGGTCGGATAGCCTAATTGAAGCAATTTGAATGGAGGGCCGATGATGTGGCAACCCATATCTCCAAGAGCGCCTGTACCGAAACGCCACCAACCACGCCAGTTGAACGGAACCAAATTATCCACATAGTCTACATACTCCGCTGTTCCTAACCATAAATCCCAATTCAAGCCTTTAGGAACAGGCGGTTTCTGGTTCGACCAAGGAATACCTTGCGGCCATACGGGGCGGTTGGTCCAGCAATATACTTTCTGGATGTCACCCAACAGATCTGCCTCGAGCCATTCACGAAGGGTACGCATACCGTCGCAAGAGTTACCTTGGTCACCCATCTGGGTCACGACCTTATATTTCTTGGCAGCCTCGGTAAGGATACGTGCCTCGTAAATATCGTGCGCGATCGGTTTTTGCAGATATACGTGCTTACCCATCCGCATAGCGCCGAAAGCTTGGATCGCATGGTTATGATCCGGGGTGGAGATACATACGGCATCGAAGTTCTTACCTTCCTTCTCGTACATCTCACGGAAGTCGTTAAAATACTTAGCTTTTGGATAGGTCTTGCGAGCGTCGACAGATTGACGGTCATCCACGTCGCACAGACAGGTGATCG
>ENA-OPSV01000472-OPSV01000472.1-human-gut-metagenome-genome-assembly--contig:-NODE-472-length-32905-cov-6.601735_pt1 | contig 32905 bp, 22 predicted proteins | sample MGYA00241460_ERZ501912 | MGnify/ENA primary metagenome ERZ501912 (study PRJEB25962, sample SAMEA2042402) | human gut metagenome | biome: human gut; feature: human-associated habitat; material: faeces...
GGAGGTGGGTTGCCGCAGGCAAGCCGGAGGGATTCTGCGGAGTTATATGGAATTTAAATAGAAAGCAAATTACTTTTTAATCCCTCAGTCTGTTCGCGTTGCTCACAGCCAGCTCCTGACGGGAGCCCGTCACCTTTGTCACTTCGTGACATTTCCCCACACTGTGGGGAATCACCCTTTACAAGGGAGCCTATTAAATCCCTCAGTCTGTTCGCGTTGCTCACAGCCAGCTCCTGACGGGGCCCGTCCCCTTTGTCACTACGTGACATTTCCCCACACCGTGGGGAATCACCCTTTACAAGGGAGCCTTTTGACATTTCCCCACACTGTGGGGAATCACCCTATTTGATGTAGCCTGAAAGCGGCTGCAATGTAAATTCGGCAGTCGAAAGAGACATTTATGCAAAAAATCCGCGATTTTTGCCGCAATTTCGAAATTTCGGCAGATTGACGAATAATTAACACATCGATTATTTATTTTGACGGAGTAATCATCAATATATTGTGTAGTTGCTCATTTACACCCCACAGATGTATTCGTCATTTTTTCAAATTCGCGGCTGTTTAGTTTAACAAATTCAAATAATAGTTAGAAATCATCTAAACGTCCGCGATTTTGAGTTCGATTTGTTTGCCGCGTCGTATTTTTGCGTTGACAAGAGTCTTTTTTGTGCTATAATTACAAGTGAACGGTAATTCACTACACGTGGTTATCTATGGTGCGCCGCTTTTGCGCAGCACCGTTTCGTTAATTTTATTAAACGGAGGTCACGATATGGACACAAGATTTGCAATTTCGGAGTACAATGACGCTGTTGCAGTCAACAAAGAGCTTGATGAGCTTATTAAAAAGCCGATTTACACCATCAAGCCGGAGGCTCTTAAAAAATACGAGGATGAGTATTACAACAAAAAGTGCCTCAAATCAAAAGCACAGATTGAGGAAGCTCGCCAGATAATCCCCGGCGGTGTTCAGCATAACCTTGCTTTCAACTATCCCTTCCCGCTTGTTTTCACAAAGGCAGAGGGTGCATATCTCTATGACGTTGACGGCAACAAGTATTTTGACTTCCTTCAGGCAGGCGGCCCGACTGTTCTCGGCTCCAACCCGAAAGCTGTTCGTGAGCAGGTTATTGACCTCCTTAATACTTGCGGTCCCTCAACCGGACTTTTCCACGAGTTTGAGTACAAGCTCGCCAAAAAGATTTCCGACAGCATTGAAACCGTTGATATGTTCCGTATGATGGGCTCGGGCACCGAGGCTTGCATGGGTGCGGCTCGTATCGCGAGACTTGCTACAAAGCATAAGAACATCATAAAGATGGGCGGCGCTTACCACGGCTGGTCCGATCAGATGGCTTACGGTATCCGCGTAAACGGCACAAAGTTCACACAGGCTCACGGTGTTCCGCTCAACTGCTTCATGTTCATTCAGGAGACTACTCCGAACGATCTTGACGAGCTTGAGAGAAAGCTCAGACTCAACCAGTTCCGCGGCGGCACAGCAGCCGTTTATATGGAGCCGGTAGGCCCCGAGAGCGGTACTACCCCTATCACCGTTGAATATGTTAAGGGCGTTGAGCGTCTTTGCCGCAAATACGGCGCACTCCTCGTATTCGATGAGGTTGTTACAGGCTTCCGTATCGGTATGGCAGGTGCTCAAGGTTACTTCGGCGTATCGCCCGACCTTACCATATTCGGTAAAGTTATTGCAGGCGGTTATCCGGGTGCAGGCGGCATCGGCGGTAAGAGAGAGTACATGAAGTATCTCGGTGCAGGCCTTGATTCGAGCGGTAAGAAGATCCACAAGGCTCTTGTCGGCGGCACAATGACCGCTAACCCGCTTTCATGCTGCGCAGGTTACTTCACTCTTGAAGAAATCGAAAGAACAAACGCTTGCCAGAAGGCAGGTCAGATGGGCGACAGAATTTGTGCGGGTCTTAAAGAGCTCGTTAAGAAGCACGGTCTTCCCTTCGTAGTTTGGAACACCGGCTCTATCTGCCACCTTGAGACAGTCGGCACAATGCACTATCAGATTAACTGGAAGAAACCGTGGGAAATCCCGGCAATTCTCGGCGAGACCGGCGTAAGACAGAAGGAAATGGAGCATATGGGCGCAGCTTATATGGCAGAGGGTCTTGTAACTCTCGCAGGCAGCCGTCTTTATACTTCAGCCGCTTATACTCCTAAGATGATCGACCAGGCTCTTGCTTGCTTCGACAGAGTATTTGAAAACGTCGCTGTTAAGGCTGACTGAATTTAATCCCAAGAAAACGGGGCGGACGGGTTTTCCGTCTGTCCCGCTTTGTTATAAATAACGAAGAGGTGAATACAATGGATATAATGGAAGCAAAACAGCTCGTCATTAAAGCCGGTATAGAGGTTGTTGAATACGGCCTTATCGCGAGAACGTGGGGTAATATTTCTTGCAGAGTAGACGATAAGAAATTCGTTATTACTCCGAGCGGACGTCCCTATGAGACTCTTACTCCCGACGAAATAGTAGTTGTTAATATCGACGATTGCAGCTATGAGGGTGACATTAAGCCGTCCTCGGAAAAGGGCATTCATGCCGAGGCATATCGTCTTCGCCCCGAGGTTAATTTCGTAATTCACACGCATCAGATGCAGGCGTCCGTCATAAGTGCGCTCGGTATGGATATAAACGAGGTTGAACCCGCGTCGGCCGAAATAGTCGGCGATAATGTACCGATTGCGGCATACGGACTTCCCGGAACCGGCAAGCTTCGCAAGGGCGTTGTCGAGGCTATAAAGCGTTCGGACTCCAAGGCCGTAATTATGGCTCACCACGGTGCTCTTTGCATGGGTAAGGATTACGACGAGGCGTTTAAGGTGGCGGCAGAGCTCGAAAAGATTTGCGAAACTACCGTTAAAAACAGATACCGTCTCATCACCGGTAAAGTAGCCGAGACCTTAGGCGACGTAGCCGAGTATATCGGCTCGCTCTTTGACTCGAGTGCCAAGGAGGCTCCGGTATTTGAGCCGTGCAACAGCGAACGTGACGGCAGCGTGTTTAATATAAGTGCCGTAGACGGCGACGGCTCGATAGTCAGAATAGATATTAAAACGGGTGAGCTTGTAGCAGGCAATGATTATCCGGCTTCGGCTGAAATGCACAGAGCCATCTATAAAAAGCGCAAGGACGTAAACTTCATTATGCACACCAAAACACCGGCGGAAGTCGCAATGTCTAAGTCGGGCAAAACAATAAAGCCGCTTCTTGACGATTTTGCACAGCTTGTCGGCGCAACCGTTCGCTCGGTAACATTTAATCCCAACAGCACAAAAAAGACCGCTAAGAAGGTCGTAAAGGCTCTCAAGGGCAGAAACGGCGTTCTTCTTAACAACAACGGTGCGCTTTGCGTATCGGGCAGCGAATATGATGCCGCAGCGGTTGAGATGGTAATGGATAAGGGCTGCAAGACCGCAGTCGGCGCAAGACTGTTTGAGGCAGGCAAGCCCATAAACCCCATTGAGACAAGACTTATGAGATTTATATATCTCAAGAAGTACTCAAAGCAGGCTAAAAAGTGATATTTGAATATGGTGTAAAAAAGTGTCGCAAACCTCGTGTTTGCGGCACTTTTGCATTTTGCGGACTTTGTTTATTACGGTTTTGAGCGGCTCGCCTCGTTCTGCGTCGCGGCAAAACCGGAGGCTTGCCGAGCTAAAATAAAATCGCGCGTTAATTCTCAACCGAAGAGCTGCCGCATATACATATAGTGTTGTACCTGCCATAAGGGACACGGTGTTTATAAAGCGGCAGGCATAGTGTAAACAAAGCAGGTGAGAATTATGAAAAAATATTACCCCGAGGGTGCACGCGCAGACATTGAAGCCGTCGAAAAAAGACTTTCAAGCCCGGCGGAGCTCAAAAACGCCTTTTTGTCGGGAGAATCGCTTGAGGCGCGCGCGGTTCTCTGCGACCGCGGACACAATCTCGACGTGGATTTAAGGTGTATGAAGGGATTTATGCCGCGCAAGGAATGCGCTATGGGGATTGAAGATAACACGGTTCGCGACATAGCCATAATATCGCGCGTTAATAAGCCCGTTGACTTTGTGATAACGGGATTTTCCGAGAATGAAAGGGGCGAGACATTCGCTCTGCTCAGCCGCCGCAAGCTCCAAGAGGAGTGCGCGGCAAATTATACTTCAAGACTCATTCCGGGCGATATAATCGACGCGCGCGTGACGCACCTTGAGCCGTTCGGCGCGTTTTGCGACATAGGCGCAGGCATTTCGGCACTTATGCCGATAGACGGTATCTCGGTGTCGCGCATACCTCATCCGTGTGTTCGTTTTTCGGTTAATCAGGATATAAAGGCAGTTGTGAAATCGATAGACGAAAACGGCAGAATCACCTTGTCGCAAAAGGAGCTGCTCGGCACTTGGGAGGAAAACGCTTCAAAATTCGCGCCCGGAGAAACCGTGCCCGGAGTAATACGCTCTGTGGAGGATTACGGTATATTCGTGGAACTTGCGCCCAATCTTGCAGGGCTTGCGGAATGCGCCTTAGGGCCGCGCGCAGGCGACAGTGCCGCGGTTTACATAAAAAGCATAAATCCCGAAAGGATGAAAATAAAGCTTATTATCGTGGACTATTTTACCGGTGACGGCAAAAGTCCGGCGGCGGATTATTTTATAAGTGACGGCCACATAGATAAATGGACATATTCGCCCGAAACGTCAATTAAAAGGGTTGAGACGGATTTTATGAGCTGATTGTATAAAAAATATTGCAAAAAAGATATAATTATGGTAATATCTACTTAATTATTTAAAGCAGGGGGAGAATAATTATGTCAAAAAACAGGATGAAAAAGTTTGTCAGTATACTTTTGGCACTGACCATGACAGTTCTTTGCTTTGTTCCCGCGGCAGCCGCAGAGCCCAAGGATAAGGTTACGCCTATCCTGATAATAGCCGGCTTCGGCGAATATGTGCTGGTGGACGGTGACGGAAATCAGGTTTGGGGGCCGTCGCAGGACGCAATAGTTGAAACGGCGAAAAACGCCATAGCTCCGCTCGGCGCGTTTCTAAAGGGAGATTATGAAACGTTTTGCACGGGAATAGTGGAAATAGCAAACAATCTTTTCGAGCCGGTTTCGTGCAATCCCGACGGCACGGCAAAGCACCCCGACGTCACCGTTATAGACCAATATACCGAGCCGGTATCGCAATACGGACTTGATGAGGTCACAAGGGCAGACGTCTTCGATAAGGATATAGTCGACGCGTGCTGCGACGAAGTCGGTGCCGACAACGTTTACGTTTACGGTCTTACTTGGCATAAATCTATGCAGGAGCTTGCTGCGGACATAAACACGTATGTTCAAAAAATCAAGGCGGATAAGCACGTCGACAAGGTGTCGATTGCCGGCCACAGTATGGGCGGAGCGGTTTTGGCTTCGTATTTGGGACTTTACGGCTGTGACGACGTCTCAAACATAACCATGCTCAATTCCGCATTTACGGGGCTTGATATGGTGGGCTGTCTCTTTAAGGGCGAGATAGCCGTCGGCATAGATGAGCTTATCCCGTTTATAAATCAGAGTATGAATTCCGACACTCTCGGCAAGGTGCTTGACACACTAAAGCTTTTGCAGCTTGCGGTGCCGAAGCTTGAGGGCTTCCTTGAGACCGAGCTTCCCGACGGCAGCGGCAGAACCTATAAGGACCGCATTTATACCGAGTGCCTTGTTTCCGGCTTCGGCTACACGCCGAGTCTTTGGGCGTTTGTACCCGATGAATACTATGATGACGCAAAAGCCGTAATGAAGGCGTATATGGAGAAAAATCAGCAGCAAAGCGGTGTCTCGGCTTCCGTGATAGCAGCCAACTGGGCGACCTTTGAGAGAAAAATCGACGAGATACACGATATACAGGCGAATATTTCTTCGATTTTACAGAGAGCCAAGGCAAGCGGCACTTCTGTTTGCATATTCTCAAACTACAATCTTTATATAGCGCCGTTTACGCCTACCGCCGATTACACGAGCGACGGAGTTATAGAGACAAACCGTACAAGCGGCGGTGCCACCTGCGCCCGTCTTAAAACGACTCTCGGCGACGATTACGTTCAGGCGAGGGATGTCGGGCACAACTGTCTTTCCGAGGACGGCATTATCGACGCCTCAACCTGTATGCTCCCCGAAAACACCTGGTTTATAAAGAATTACGGCCATTCGATGTTTGATTACCGCAAAAACGGCTGTGACCTTTATGTGCGGGCGATGACGGCGAAAACGCAGCCGACCGTTGACACTTGGGCGGAGTATCCGCAGTTCCTTGTGTATAATGCGGGAACTCACTACGTGGCTCCGCTTACGGCAAAGTTCGGCGACGTGGACCTTGACGGCAGCATAACGCCCGTTGACTCAAGGCTTGCTTTAAGATACGTAAACGGTATGGAGGAGCTGTCCCCCACGGCTAAATATGTTGCGGATGCAAACCGCAGCGGCGATATTTCTACCTTTGACGCGGAGTACATCTTAAAGATGTACGCGGGTCTTGTATAATTTCATTTCCGAAAGGAGCTGTAATTTTTACGGCTCCTTTTTGATTTGCGCAGTTGTTAGTCGCAAAAAGCGGCGTAAAACTTGCATATTTTCCCCTAAAATGCTCAAATTTGTATTTTGTGCTTAATTTATTTCGCCGAAATACAAAAAATTCGCAAAAACTATGGAAATGCCGTATTTTTTCTGTTATAATATCAAGCGGTTTATAATGCCCATAGCTTTAAAGCGAGGGCAGCCATTAACACTGTAATTTATAATTGGAGGTATTCTCAATGGCAAAAAAGTATTGCTACCTTTTTTCAGAGGGTAATGCTAACATGCGTGAGCTCCTCGGCGGTAAAGGCGCAAACCTTGCCGAAATGACCAACATCGGTCTTCCGGTACCGCAGGGCTTCACTATCACAACAGAAGCTTGTACTCAGTATTATGAGGACGGCCGCGAGATCAATCCCGAGATCATGGCTGAAATAAACGAGTACATCGTAAAGATGGAAGGCATCACCGGTAAAAAATTCGGCGATAAGAAAAATCCGCTTCTCGTATCGGTTCGTTCCGGTGCGCGCGCTTCAATGCCCGGTATGATGGACACAATCCTCAACCTCGGCCTTAACGAGGAGGTTGTTAACACAATTTCCGAAATGTCAGGCAATCCGAGATGGGCTTGGGACTGCTACAGAAGATTTATTCAGATGTATTCCGACGTTGTTATGGAAGTCGGTAAGAAATATTTTGAGCAGCTTATAGACGCGATGAAAAAGGAAAAGGGCGTAACTCAGGACGTAGAGCTTGACGCCGACGACCTTAAAAAGCTCGCTATGCAGTTCAAGGATGAGTATAAGGCTAAAATAGGCGAGGATTTCCCGAGCGATCCCAAGGATCAGCTCATGGGCGCTATCAAGGCTGTTTTCCGTTCATGGGACAACCCCCGTGCAAACGTTTATCGCCGTGATAACGATATCCCGTATTCATGGGGTACCGCAGTTAACGTACAGTCAATGGCATTCGGCAACATGGGCGATGATTGCGGCACAGGCGTTGCATTCACACGTGACCCGGCTACCGGCGCTAAGGGCCTCTTCGGTGAGTTCCTTACAAACGCTCAGGGCGAGGACGTTGTTGCAGGCGTTCGTACTCCCATGCACATCACAGAGATGGAGCAGAAGTTCCCCGAGGCATTTGCAGAGTTTAAAAATGTTTGCAAGACCCTTGAGGATCATTACAGAGATATGCAGGATATGGAGTTCACCGTTGAGCACGGCAAGCTTTATATGCTTCAGACCAGAAACGGTAAGAGAACAGCTCAGGCAGCTCTTCAGATTGCTTGCGACCTCGTTGACGAGGGTATGAGAACCGAGGAAGAAGCGGTAGCTATGATCGATCCGCGTAACCTTGATACTCTTCTTCACCCGCAGTTTGACGCAGCAGCTCTTAAAGCAGCTACTCCGCTCGGCAAGGGCCTCGGTGCTTCTCCCGGCGCTGCTTGCGGTAAGATAGTATTCACCGCAGAGGATGCAGAGGAGTGGAACGAGAGAGGCGAAAAGGTTGTTCTTGTTCGTCTTGAGACCTCTCCCGAGGACATCACCGGTATGAAGGCTTCTCAGGGTATTCTCACCGTTCGCGGCGGTATGACTTCACACGCTGCCGTTGTTGCACGCGGTATGGGTACTTGCTGCGTATCGGGCTGCACAGCTATCGATATGGACGAAGAAAATAAGAAGTTCACTCTCGCAGGCAAGGAATTCCACGAGGGCGACTACATTTCAATAGACGGTTCTACCGGTAACATCTATGAGGGCATCATCCCGACTGTTGACGCTACCATAGCAGGCACATTCGGCAGAATAATGGGCTGGGCTGATAAGTACAGAACCCTCAAGGTTCGTACCAATGCAGATACTCCGGCTGACGCTAAGAAGGCAAGAGAACTCGGCGCTGAGGGCATCGGCCTTTGCCGTACAGAGCATATGTTCTTTGAAGAGGACAGAATTGCCGCATTCAGAGAGATGATTTGCTCCGACACCGTTGAAGAGAGAGAAGCTGCTCTTGATAAGATTCTTCCTTATCAGCAGAGCGACTTTGAAAAGCTCTATGAAGCACTTGAGGGCTGCCCGGTAACAATCCGTTTCCTCGATCCGCCTCTTCACGAGTTCGTTCCCACCGAAGAAGCTGACATCAAGAAGCTTGCAGACGCTCAGGGCAAGACCGTTGAGCAGATTAAGGCTATCATCGCTTCTCTTCACGAGTTTAACCCGATGATGGGTCACCGCGGACTTCGTCTTGCAGTAACCTATCCGGAAATCGCAAAGATGCAGACTAAGGCTGTTATCCGCGCCGCTATCAACGTTCAGAAGGCTCATCCGGACTGGACTGTTGCTCCCGAAATTATGATTCCGCTTTCATGCGACGCTAAAGAGCTTAAATATGTTAAGGACATCGTTGTTGAGACTGCAGATGCAGAAATTGCTGCTGCCGGCTCCGATATGAAGTATGAAGTAGGTACCATGATAGAGATTCCGCGTGCGGCTCTTACCGCAGGCGACATCGCTAAGGAAGCTGAGTTCTTCTGCTTCGGTACCAACGACCTTACTCAGATGACTTACGGCTTCAGCCGTGACGATGCAGGTAAGTTCCTCGGTGCTTACTATGACAAGAAGATATTCGAGAGCGATCCGTTTGCTAAGCTTGACCAGGTCGGCGTAGGCCAGCTCATGGAAATGGCTGTTAAGAACGGTAAAGCTACCCGTCCGTCACTTCACTGCGGTATCTGCGGTGAGCACGGCGGCGACCCGTCTTCTGTTGAGTTCTGCCACAAGATCGGCCTCGACTATGTATCTTGCTCACCGTTCCGTGTTCCGATCGCTCGTCTTGCTGCTGCTCAGGCTGCAATCGCAGAGAAGAACAAATAATCAGAGCTTGATTTTGGGCAACCCCAATTTTTAAACCATAATAGGAAAAAGACCTTGCAGAGTAAAATCCGCAGGGCCTTTTTTGCGCATTGTCGGAGTGCCTTAAAGATAAAAAATCAATGTGTGGATTGACAGCTTCGTTTACTTTGATGAGAAAAAAGTCTCCGTCGGCTGAATTTTGTCGCCGAAATGCGCCTTTTGATTGACAATCCGACGTAAACATTTTAAAATATCAAGAAGAGATTTTAAAAGGACGCGAAATATGAAGAAAAAAGTCAGATTGAAAAAGACGGTAAAAAGAAAATTTTTGCTGTTTGTAATTTTGGCCGTTATAATGACGGGGCTTATAGTCGGTGAGCTTACGATAGGGCAAAGAGAGGTAAAGGACCCTGCCGTCGAGAGGCTCGAAGCAAAAATCAGCGAAACAACCACAGGGGAAGAACCGCAGGAGGAGACGACCGAAGAAGAGACTACCGCGGAAACGACAGCCCCTGAAACCGTTCCGGAGACGACCGCATCGGCACCGCCCGTTACGGCTTCGGCAGCCGATTTTAACAATCCTCAAACCGTAGACCCGAGCTCGGGCAATTGGGAGCTCACGCTTGTTAACGCAGGGCATAAGCTGCCCGACGGATATGTGCCGTCGCTTGCAAACGCGATAAGCGGAAGCAGCGTGCAGCTTGACTCGAGAGTTGTTAAAGCGTATCAAGAGATGTACGACGCCGCAAAGAAGGACGGCTGCGTTTTAACTCCGTATGCAGGGTATTGCTCGGTTTCACGTCAAAACGATAATTACAACCGAAAGGTGAGTTATTATAAAAATCAGGGCTTGTCCGATGACGACGCCGCCGCAAAGGCGCGCACGTTTATTTTGCCGGGCGGATATTCCGAGCAAAATCTCGGTCTGTCAATGGATATTGTGAGTGCAAGCTCCGATTTTGCCTCTACAAAGGAGTTTTCGTGGCTTGTAAAAAATGCGCAGGATTACGGCTTTATTTTGCGCTATCCCGAAAATAAAACCGACAAAACGGGTATGAATTATCAGCCGTGGCATTGGCGTTATGTCGGTAAAGAGGCTGCAAAGGCGATGAATAAGAGCGGCCTGTGCCTTGAGGAGTATCTCAAAGCGGCATAAATCAAGACGAAGCTCAAAAAAGGGGAATTATATAATGCTTAACACAAGAGCCGGCGGAGTTTTAATGCATATCACGTCGCTCCCGTCAAAGTACGGAATCGGCGTAATGGGCGAAGAGACAAAACGGTTTATACGTCGTATCAAGGATATGGGGTTTTCATATTGGCAGGTGCTGCCGCTTTGTCCTACGGATTTTTACGGCTCACCTTATGCGTCTCCGGCGGCATTTGCGTTGTTACCGCTTCTGATTGACCCGGACACGCTCAAAAATGACGGCTTTGTGTCGGAAGACGACCTTGCAAGAAGCGTATATTACGGCTCGCCTTACACGGCGGACTACGAATTTGCCGCCAAAAGCCGCAGGGAGCTTTTAAAAATCGCGTATCAAAACAAGAAAAACGAAGTATCTGCGGAGACTGAAAAATTCTGCGAGGAGAACCCGTGGTGCGAAGCATATTCGCTGTTTTGCGCCGCAAAGGAAAAATTCGGCGGCAAGCCATGGTATGAGTGGGATGAAAAATTCGCGCGGTACGAAAATGCGCTTAAAAACAGAAGCGAGTTGAAAGACGAAGCTGATTTTTACAAATTCGAGCAGTATATTGCCTTTTCTCAATGGCACCGCATAAAGCAGTTTGCCAACGAAAACGGCGTAAAAATACTCGGCGATATGCCGATATACGTCTCAACCGACAGTGCCGATGTTTGGAGCAATACGGAGCTTTTTGAGATAGACGAGCGTAGCTTTGTGCGCCGCAGAGTTTCGGGAGTTCCGCCTGATTACTTCTCAAAGGACGGTCAGCTTTGGGGCAATCCGCTTTATAATTGGGATGTGCTTGAAAAAACGGGCTATGCCTGGTGGCTCAGCCGCATAAAGGACGCTTTTCGACTTTATGATACGGTCAGAATTGACCATTTTCGCGCATTTGCGTCATATTGGGCTGTTCCTGCGGACGAAAAAACGGCGAAAAACGGCGAATGGGTCAAGGGGCCCGGAATGAAATTTTTTGACGCCGTAAAGGAAGAAATGGGAGACGTTCCTATTATTGCAGAGGATCTCGGCGTGTTTGGCGAGGACGTCACACAGCTGCTTGATAAAACTCGGTTCCCCGGTATGCGTGTAATACAGTTCGGCTTTGACCCGTGCGGAAACAGCACACATCTGCCGCATAACTATCCGCTGAATACCGTAGCATATGTCGGCACGCACGACAATACAACGCTGCTTGCGTGGCTTTGGGAGGCAACGCCCGAAGAGCGAGCCTTTGCGCTTGATTACTGCGGATTTACGGGCGATAACTGGGGCGACGGCGGATATTACAGCCCGTCCTGCCGCAAGATTATCGAAACCGTGTGGCGCTCTTCGGCAAAGCTTGCCGTCATTTCTTATCAGGATATGTGCGGATTCGGCTCGGACGCGCGTATGAATGTTCCCGGCAGAGCGTTCGGCAACTGGCAGTTCAGAACCACCGAGGAAACAATAGACGGTATAGACAAAAATTATTTCAGACACATTAACGACCTTTTCAGACGTACCGGCGGCGAATAAAAACGAAAAGCTCCCCCAAGGGGAGCTTTTTTAATAGATTTATTTATAAGGCGAAGCACTCTGATAGGCTCTCTTCAAAGGGAGCCGGACGCGAGTTCGTGAGCGGACTGAGGGTAGACGAAAGAAAAGTGAGACGAGAGTAAAATGTGAAAAAGTAAAAAACGACAAGCATCAAAGGATACTTGCCGTTTTTGGAGCAGGTGAGGGGAATCGAACCCCCGTATTCAGCTTGGGAAGCTGATGTTCTGCCATTAAACTACACCTGCTTACGTGCTACGCTGAATATTTTATCATTATTTTTACAATAAATCAATAGTAATATGATACGCGGCACAGCTTAACAGGATCGTTTATGCTGTCGCTTAATATTACAGCTTTTCCACGGAGAGCCTCAGCCTTTTCAAATCGTTTTCGTCGGGATGAGACAGAGCACGGTCAAAGTTTTCAATCAGCATATCGAGATTCGGCACGGGATTCGGTAGGCTTTTCATTTTGATATAGCGCTCCCTGACCGTTTGCGGCATTTTCCCCTGACACATATACTCACCGACTGTGATGTTGCTGCCGCTAATACTCTTTTTTGTATTTGCGAGGATTTTTTTGAAGTACTCCTCGTCTCCGCCGAAGCCCGCTGTTCCGAAAAGAAAAATCCTTTTATTTTTCAGCTTTTCGAGCAAATCCAAGGTCGCCTTGTCGGCGGTTCCCTTATCCGTCCAAAAGCCTATAAATAAAATGTCGGATTGTGTATCGGCGTTTTCGCTCACTCCGAAATAATTGCAGTTTTCCTCCGGCAGCGCGTCGCGAATGGCGTCGGCAAGCAGCCTCGTGTTGCCTGTCGGGCTGCTGAAAATAATGGAATAGCTTTTATCTGTCATGATGAACCTCTTTACTTGTGCGGCATATCACATATGCGGCGAAATTATGTTATAAATTATTATATAATTACGACGGCAAACAGTCAACAGCCGAAAATGCCGAAAGCTTATACAAAAAGTAAGCTTTTCTGTGAACGGCAATAAAAAGGCTTTCGTTTCAGGTGAGACGAAAGCCTTGATTTTATGTGTTTATGCTTGACGTTACGGCTTTGAGCCGCGCTTCAACAGCCTATTCAGTCCTTGAGTTCGTCAACATACTCGGTATGCTCACGCAGATACTTTTTGTCCTCGGGCTTAAGGTCAAGGCCTATGGTTCCGCCCGGATTCATAAGGTAATCGGGGTCAAAATAGTTTTTAAGCGTGCGGATTATGCCGTATTCCTTTTCGCCGAGGTAGCCCTCAAGCCACGGGGCAAACATCTTTCCGATACCGTGGTGGTGGCTGATGGCCGCACCGCTCTTCTGTATGGCGTCGAGAATTGTTGCGTGATAAGCACGGAACTCCTCTTCGTCCTGCATTTTAGTCATAAAGATGAAGTAGAGGTTGGCGCCCTGCGGATAGCAATGCGACATATGAGTTGTAACGATTGTGTTCGGAAGCTTATGGCAAACCTCACGAACCTCACGGTGAACACGAGCCATATTTGACCAGTTGACCGTGCACTCAAGCGTATCAATCATAAAGCCGAAATCCATGAGTGTATCGCGAAGATACGGGTCGTTGAAGCGGCCCTTTTCCCAGCCCTTGCATACGTAGCCGGTCATCGGGATACCGCCGTGCTTAACGGCAATTTTCATTATGTTATGCGCAACGTTTCTTGAGAAGCCCTTTTCGCCGTCTGTAAATCCGAGGAAGAGACAGCGCTCAAAGTCCTTGTAGCCCAATTTATCAAGAAGAGGCTCAAGCGGCGTTTCGTCAACGTTGTAAAGATGGAGCATTAATGAAGTTTCCTCCGGGTCTGAAAGACGGAAAACAGAGGAGAAGCCGCACTCACACTGCATCATTTCACGAGCGGCGCGCATAGCTGTCGGCCAGTCCTTGAACATATAAGAAAAGCGTTTTCTGTTTTCGGGCATCCAGCGGAAAAACTTGAGCGTGACCTCGGTAAGAACGCCGAAGGTACCCTCGCCGCCCATCATAATCTGATTGAGATTCGGTCCCGTTGCCTCTCTCGGATAGTGACTTGTCTCGATTTTACCTATCGGTGTGGCGTATTTCTGCGAAACAACTATATCGGCTATGGTGCCGTAATAGGTGCTGTTCTGACCGGCGCCGCGTGTGACGGTCCAACCGCCGACGGAGGAATATTCAAACGACTGCGGGAAGTGGCCGCAGGTGTACGGACGCTTTGCGCCGAAAAGGCTCTGAGCGTTTTGAAGCGTTTCCTCAAGCTTTGGTCCGGACATACCTGCCTGAACGGTAATGGTCTGGTCGGTCTCATTGAATTTAATGACCTTGTTGAAGTTGCGGCGCATATCAAGAGAAACACCGCCGTTAATGGGCTCAACGCCTCTTGTAACCGACGAGCCGCCGCCGTAAACATAGAGCGGTATTTTATTCTTTGTGACGTAGGCTACGATTTTCTCAATCTGCTCGCTTGTCTCCGGAAAAACAACAAGGTCGGGAAGAGAGTCAAAGCGACGGTGACGCATTCTGAGAAGATCGTACATTGTCTGTCCGTAGGAAACGGCGAGACGGTCGTAGTCGCTCTGTGAGACGTTCTTTTCGCCGACTATTGCGGCAATGGCCTTCACGTGCTTTTTGTCAATCTTCGGAGCGTGCTCTTCGCCGAGATTTACAGGGTCAAGACCCAAATCGTCATTATACTGCATAAACTCCTCGTCCTTGAGATTGCAGCGTTTTTTAACATATTTGTAAAGGCTCTCCTTCGGATATTTGAAGAAGTCGGGGTCGCCCCAGCGGAAAATTGAACGATAGCTGTTCTCAGGTGCTCTCTGAAGCATCCATTTAGGCTCAAAGCCCTTATACGGTTTTGTACTCATTATCAGTGTCCTCCTGTTTGAAAATGATGTAGGTATTTTTCTATTGGCTTTAATCTTGAGGCAAGGTGGGAATACGCCTTGCCGTAAATTTTCATATAGGTTCGGTGGTTTTCCTCGTTCGGAATAAATACGTCTTTTTTATGTACCATATGCTCTATGGCGTCCTCATAGCTATCGTAAACGCCCTGTGAAATAAACGCGACCATGGCACAGCCGACTGCGCTCGCCTCGTGAGTCTGAATACGGTGTACGGGCAAGCCGAACACATCTGCGGCAATTTGACATACGACCGGACTGCTGGAGCCGCCTCCGCCGGCATAAAGCTCATCTACCGTGACGCTTGAGCGTTTTTGCATTTTAACGAGCCCGTGGTACAGCTCTAAGCAGATGCCCTCTATTATGGCACGATACAAATGATAACGCGTATGGAAATCCGAAAAGCCTATAATTGCGCCGCTCGCGTTCGGGTTCGTGATGCCCGGAGTCCAAAACGGCTGTAAAATAAGTCCGCCGGAGCCGGCCTCAATATCCTTGATTTTATCGTCAAGATAACGCTCTATGCAAACGCCCTCCTCGGCGGCGTCAACCTTATCCTTCGCGGCAAACTGCTCTATAAACCACGAAATCATCCAAAATCCGCGATAGACCTCGAATTCGGGATTGAACATATCGTTCGGAACAGCCGGATAAGCCGGCATATAAGGCTGCGGTTCAAAATATTTTTTAACCGCCATCTGTAAGGTTGAGGTCGTGCCGAAGGAAATTGCTGCTCGGTTTGATTTTACAACGGACATACCGATGGTTTCACAGCCCTTGTCGGAGCCGGTTGCTATAAGCGGAAGTCCCATTGGGATGCCCGTTTTTTCGGACGCATCTTTTGTGATTTTACCTATAACCTCGCCCGACGGAACAAGCTCACAGAGCTTTTCGGACGGAACATTGCACACGCAGCGCGTGAGAGCACCGGGTTTCATCCAACGGCGGTTTTTGTAATCAAACGGTACGTGACCTATCATATTTGCCACGGAATCCTTAAGCTCGCCCGTCAAAAGATAGTTGAGATATGACGGCAGCATAACGTATTTGTCTGTTTTGGCCCATATTTCGGGCTCGTTTTGCATAATCCAGTTGCCGGTAGAGGCTCGGTAAATCATATCTACCGATTCTCCCATTCCCACAAGCGAAAACAATGCGCGTTTTGCTGCCGGAATCTGTCCGTCCTCGTCGGCCTCACGCTCGTCGAGCCATAATATTATGTCGCGAAGCGGACGTTTGTCCTTGTCGAGGCAAAGCACCGTGTCACGTATGCAGGTAAGGCATACGGCTGTTATGCGGTCAAGCTTATCGGCATTTCTCTCGATAACCTTTTTTGACATTTCGGCTATAATGTTAAAATAAAAATCCGGGGTCTGTTCTGCCCATCCGGGCTGTTTTGATAAATAAGGAACCTTGTATTTTTGCTGCTCCTTATCCTCAAAGTCTCCACTCTCATTGACAAGCAAGCATCTTGCACTCTGCGTGCCGACGTCAAAGGTCAGCACAAGTGACTGTTCCATTAAAGATTTTCCCCTCTTTCTTTTTTAAGGTTGCTTCTTCTCGTCCTTCAGGATATTGCTTGTTGCAATCAAATCCACGCCGAGATTGAGAATATTCGGTACAACGACTTCCTCTCGTCCGAGTCGTTTTGAAACGGTGATACGGTTTACCTCATGCATCAGGTCGAAAATTCTGTTTTTTGGAATCGGCCCCGATACGCGAACGGGCAGAACCGGTACCGAAGGGAAGGCGGTGCGCACCGTTGTGCAAACGGTACGACGCGGGTCGGTCATTTCGCTTACGGCGAATTCTTTGCCCCTTTTGCAGGTGTTGCCGGTCACAACAAGCTCGTCGCCGTCTGATGTAATCGTCATTCTGCACGAACGGGGACAAACGATGCAAACCAATTCTTTTGTCATTTTACACCGTCTCCTTTACCGAGTCTTTCCAGCCGAAGCTCCACTCGGCTGTTTTCGTTTAATTCGCATGCGCTGAAATCAATCGTGAGATTTTCCATTTCGGGCGGACGCATAAATGCGTAACGCTTTTTAAGTATTTCCTTACCGTCCGCGTAAATATGAAGCACACAGTTGTTTTCCTCCTCGCGGACGCGGAAATACAGGTCTGTTTTACTGTTATCCTCGTTGAGATTGAGCCTTTGCGGCACTGCGTACAATAAACCGTCGCCCGGGGTTATCTCGATAAGCCGTCTTTCTCTGCCCGAATAAGCAGCGGCTGATTTTCCCGCCTGCTCGGCGTTCTGCGAAACAAAGTCAACCAAATCGTTGACGTGCAAAGCGTTGCCGCAGCTGAATACGCCGTCGGCACTCGTCATACACTGGCCGTCGCATACGGGGCCCTTTGTGCGTGGGTCAAGCTTTACTCCGACGGACTCGGCGAGCTCGTTTTCGGGAATCAATCCGACCGAGAGAATCAGCGTGTCGCATTCGACGCGGCTCTGTGTGCCGGGTATCGGAGTCATATTTTCGTCAACCTTTGAAATCTCAACCGCTTCGAGCCTGTCAACTCCGAACACGCGAGTGACGGTGTGCGACAGGTGCAGCGGAATGTCATAATCGTGCAGGCATTGATGCAGGTTTCTCGTAAGTCCCGACGGCGTAGGCTTTGCCTCATAAACGCCGAGAACCTTTGCGCCCTCAAGCGTAAGCCGGCGCGCCATGATAAGTCCTATATCTCCCGAGCCGAGAATTACGCATTTTTTGGCGGGCATAAGCCCGAGCAGATTTGTAAAATGCTGTGCGGTTCCGGCCGTGAAAACGCCTGCAGGACGCGTACCGTGAATAAATACCTGCTTGGCGGTACGCTCGCGACAGCCCGTAGCCAGCACAAGCGCTTTTGCCGTAAATATCGAAACGCCGCTTCTGCCGACGGTATGCACCGAAAAGCTTCCGTCGCCGTTTTTGTCTATTTTCGTGACAAATGTCAGGGTGCTGTATTCAATATTGCGTTTGTACAGCTCATCCTCAAACCGCTCGGCGTATTCAGGACCTGAGAGCTGCTCGCCGAAGTGATGAAGACCGAAACCGTCGTGAATGCACTGTTTGAGTATTCCTCCGAGCCTTGCCTCTCTTTCAAGAAGGAGAACCTTGGCACCGTTATCGTGAGCGCTTATCGCCGCCGCAAGTCCGGCAGGACCGCCGCCGACAACGAGTACGTCATAGTTACCTGTCGTCATCACTCTTCGCCTCCTTCGTTTACCTTTGTTTCGCCGTATGTTATCACCGCTTCCGCCGAGGATTTTTTAACCTCATACAGCGGAACGCCGAGGAATTCGGCAATTATTTTGGTGACAAGCGGCGAGCAGAAGCCGCCCTGACAACGTCCCATTCCCGGTCTTATGCGCTTTTTGATACCGTCAACCGTCGGAACGCATATCGGGGATTTCAAAGCGTCGAGAATTTCGCCCTTGCTGATTTGCTCGCAGCGGCAAATAATCTCGCCGTAGTCGGGATTTTCGGCTATCATTTTTTCTCTTGTATCGTCGTCCATTTCACGAAGCACGGGAACGCCTTTGCGAATGGGATTATAATTGTTGTTTTTTTCAACCGTCTCGGTCTTGCCGAGCATATCGACCGCAAGCTCCGCCATATCGACGGCAACCGCGGGAGCGGTTGTAAGTCCGGGGGATTGAATACCGGCTACGTGAATCAAATTCCTTGTTCTTCTGCCGGGCTCAAGTATAAAATCCTCCTCAAAGGTAGGAGCGCGAACGCCCGTGAAATAAGTGATTATATCACGTTTTGACAGCGCCGGCATTGTTTGAGTCTGCTTGTCAAAGACGGTTTTAATGCTCTCGGCACGTGTTTCCGTGTTTTCCTTTTCAACCGTTTCTACGGCGTCGGGTCCTACGAGAAGATTATCGTGGACGGTGTGCAATATGCCGCCGCCCTTTGAATGGGTTTTACCGTGAACGCTTATGTCCTTTACGGAGGCTACCGAGTGCATATATGCGCCTGCTTTTTGGTCAAGAATCGAGTTGGTTCCTCGGCGCGGATGAATCGAGAAAAATCTGTCATCCGCCATGGCGGCAATATCCTCGGCAAAAACGCCTGCGGCGTTGATAACGATTTTCGGATGAATAACGCCTCTGTTGGTGGTAACGCTTATGATGTTATGCTCCGACACCTCCATGGAGAGCACGGCGGTGTTAAGGCTTACCTGCGCGCCGTTTTGAACGGCGTTTTCGGCATAGGCTATGGTGAGTCCGTACGGGCAAACACAGCCTGCGCTCGGATTATACATTGCGAATTTTGTTTCCGGTGTGAGGTTCGGCTCGCGGCGCATAAGCTCCTTGCCCGAGATTATCTCGGTGTCCTCTATGCCGTCGTGATGCTTCCGCCAAAAAGCATACAGACCGATAAGCGGCTTCAGCGCGGCGTTGCGGAAAAGCACATATTGACCTACCTGCTTAAACGGAACGTCAAGCTCGCGGCAAACGTCTGCATACATATGGTTTGCGCGGCGAATGTACTTGTGCTTGAGCGAGCCTTTGCCGAGGTCGATTCCGGGGTGCACCTCGCCGTCGTTGCGTCCCGACGCCTGAAGTGCAAGGTCTGCCTCCTTGTCTACAAGTAAAACGTCAAGCTTCCACTTGGTCAGCTCTCTTGCTATCGAAGCACCTGAAATGCCGCCGCCGATAACAAGCACGTCGGGTGTTCTGCCCTCGAGGAAATCATCCTTGAGAGACGGCAGACGCGTCGGAGCGGGCTGCTCGCCCGTGTAAACAATATCGTTGACAATATGCGTTGTGCTGAATTTTTTTGCCGCCGCTTGGCAAGCCGCGACGATTTCGCCCCAATCGGAGCTTTTGCCTCGAACGAAAATCGAGCCGTTCTCCTTTGAAGCACTGAATTTTCCGCCGAAAGTCTTTTTCAATTTTTTGTTAATTGATGATATGTTCATAACTTCAAGCCTCTTTTAATCAGCCTTGCAGTCGGTCACACGCCCGACTGTGCATAAAAAATATGTCGGTTAACTGACCGACTCATAAGCAAAGTATAATTCCGAAAAAAGCGTTTGTCAATACTTTTAACTAAAAAAATCACTCTTATGTATTTTTTTTGTGAATATTGTTTTGTAGACATTGCCGATTGTTCGTGTTATACTTTAAGAAATTTTGCAGGAGGGTATTATGGCAGCTCAAAGACCCGAAAATATAAACGAAATCATACTTGATACTGCTGAGGAGCTTTTAAAGGTAAATTCCTTTTCGGAGGTGACTCTCGCGAAAATAGCCGAAAAGGCGAATATTTCGAAGGGCACGCTGTATTACTATTATAAAAGCAAAAACGAAATTCTTTTTGCCGTTACCGACCGCTATCTTTCGCGCCAATGGGACGAGCTGATACAATGGACGGAAAACAAGGAAAAGGATACCTCGCCGCACCGTCTTGTAAATTATGTAATCGAGAGAAATATAGCCTATGCCGGGCTCAGGCTTCACCTCTTTGACGCGGCATTGCTCGGCGACGAGGAAATCAGAGCTAAGCTGATTCATCGCTATGATGAATTCCAAAAACTCATTTCGGCAAAAATCGCCGAGAGAACAGACGTTGTTTCGGCCGACTATTTCACTTGGCTTATTTTGATGGTTTCCGATGGTATTATTATTCAAAACAGCCTTAAAAACGAGTCCTTCGATACTCGGAAATTTCTTGAGAACAGCACCGAATACATTAAAAAAATCGAGAATATGCATAAGCCGCAATAAACGAAAGCCTCCGTCTTAATAACGGAGGCTTTTTACTGCCGTAAAAGCAGAAAAGGGAAACGAAAAGAATTATACTTTGTGTTTTTTCTTTTTGCGCAGGCCCGCCGTGACGCCTGTTACGCCGCCGCTGACAAGCAGCAGGGAAATCCATAAAGCGAGGTCGCTTGCATTGCCGGTTCGGGGAGATTTCGGATTGCCCGGCAGCTTAGCCGTTACGGTGTCGGCCTTTTTAATTTCGTTTATACCGTCTTTGTCGCTGTAATACTTATCACAGCCGCCGCAGTACCAATACTCGATATTGCCCTCGGCAGTCTTAGTTGCCGCCTTTGCATCGATGTGCTTTAAGTCGGTGTGATTGTTTGAATCAGGCTTTCCGTAAGCCTTGCCGCAGTATTCGCATACCGCTTTTTCGGTGCAGGTCGCATTTCCGCCCGAGCAAGCCATTGTTTCAACACTCTTGCAGCCGTCCACGGTACATTCACGGCTATGCGTGCCGTCGCCGTTTGATGCCCATTCACCGAAGGTGTGCCCGTCGTTTATCGTCACGGTCATCTCGGCGGTGTTGCCTGCCTTATCGGTGACAACAATTTTCTGTTCGCCGTCCGCAGGAGAGAGAGTAAAGCCGCCGTTTTCATCAAGCGTGACCTTTGTGCCGTTTACGGTAACTGTATCTATATACTTCTCGTCAATTGTAACTGTCTGTGCCTCGCAGTAGGTCTTGCCGTTTTCAATGCCGCCGATTACAGGCCGGATATTATCGAGCGTTATGCGGTCGGAGCGAAGATATGTTATATTCATGCTCTCGTCAACAAGCATTGCATAAACAATATATTCTCCGTTAGGCTCTATTAAAAACGGCTCATCATACGCATTGTATACAAGAGAGCCGAGCTCCGTCTCAGAGAGGTCCCGATTTGTCACCAGATAAGAGACAAACACGGTTCCGCTGTTATCGGAGGCGTTTATCGTTACCTCCTGCGTGTCCTTAAAGAACAGTCCGAGGGTAAGCTTATTCAAAAAGCTATGCCATTTATTTGTGCCTATGATAATTTCGCCCGTCGGCTTTTCAATGTCTTTCCACCGTGCTTTAAGCGTTATATTCTCGGCAGGCATGGTCGTGGGAATTTCCGTGTCCCACCCCGTGAAGGTGTAGCCCTCTCTTGTCGGGTCGGCAGGGGAGGCAATCTGCGTGCCGTAATCCTGCGTAATGGTAATATCCGCTTTGCCGTTTTCGGGTTTGAATGTGATGGTATATTGATTGATCTCCCACTTCGCCCAATATTCCTTATTGCCCGTTTTGGTGTTGCCGATTGCCGTCACAGGATCGCCGGTCAAGCCTTCGTTATCATACCAGCCCTTGAAGGTGTACCCGGTGCGCGTCACATCTGTCGGGAGTGTTGCGCCCACGCCGTAGGTATAGCCTGTGACATCCTTCCCGTCTGCGATCGTGCCGCCGTTCGCGTGCAGTGTCACGGTATAGGTCGGGGCTGTCCACTGTACCGTCAGGGTCGTCACATCAGCCGGAACACTGTCGCCGGGTTCGTAGGAATTGCCATTGCCGTCAAGCCACATAAAGTAGCTGCCTGTATTTCCGTCCGGGCGGGTCATGCCGCCGGACATGGGAGCGGTAAATGTGCTGCCGTTTTTCACGATGATCTGAATATCCTCGGAGCTGCCGCCCAGCTTGCCGCCGTTCAGGTCAAGGGTAACGACCTTCATCCCGTCAGAGCCCAGTGTGTCAGAGTTCAGGACTTCAAGGACGGGGCGGAAACCGACGCGCGGGTCGGAGGACGCAGCATAGTAGTAGCTCCAGTAGCGGGCCGAATTGGACCCGCGAACCGCACGATACCACGATTCGTAACTTGATGTGTCCTGCCCCCACGAATATATGTCGTTCCAGTTTTTGACATAGCCGCTGTTCTTGTCCAGCACTGCGTCCCACTCATTGCTTTGTGGCGTACCGCGCTCTGAATCGTCTGAACCGGTAAACCCACTTCCCACAGACGGTGCGCGCAGGGTATAGTCCACGCCGCTGCTGGCATAATTTTTGCCGAAAATCAGACTTGCAGTATCTAAGTTATTCCAGTTTACCTTAAGCGTTACGGCATAGTCCGCCACAAACAGGCTGTGAGCGTATTTGTTCTGCTGTGCATATTCCTCGGTGGTCGCCATCGCAGACGTGAGTTTGTAGGCGTCCACCGTGCCTGCATAGGTAAAAGGCACATAATGCAGGGTGCCGTCCGGCAGAGCGCTGTTTAACGTTCCGGGAATGTTCATCGCCGAAAGGTCGAAATAGTATCTGCCGCCGGGGGTGAGGGAAAACTGTTCGTCAGGCTGATTTTCCACCGTCAGCGCAATGTCTGTGAAATTACTTGCGTAATCGGTATTATAATCGCCGTTATACTGTTCGCTGAAGACCTTCAGGGTATAGTCGCCCGGCGCAAGGTCGGACGGGATTTTGATTTCAACCGTTCCGCTTTCGGCAGTAGGCTGTGCTACTCTGCTGTAATACTGTGTGCCGCTGTTATCCGCAATGATAGCGGAGATATATTCATTTATCCCTGTGGTCGCCCCGGTGTAATGCAGCGTAACGGTATCGTCGGGGGCGCCGCTGACAGCTTTTTCCGTTACGGCAAAATTGCGGCTACTATCTAAAAGGGTCAATTTCCATTCGTTGCCGCTGTATTCGGAAATCGGGGTCAAGCCTCCTTCGGGCTTTCCGCCCACGGCGGCAGATGCAAAAAGGACAGAGTCCAAATTCAAGTCGAAAGCGGGACGAACGCCAAACTCCTTGGAAGTAGAGTATCCACCATAGTAGCGGACTTCACCTCTACCAGCCACAAAGGCAGTGGAATAGTCTTCGTCTGGGGAGCGCAGCCACCAATAGCTTGACGCCCAACCCGGATGCTCGGGATCCACGACACGCAAATCGTTGTTTACCGCATTAGCCTCTTTTGAGGAAAGCGGCCAAAAAACAGCATTGCTTACCGCAGGACCCGCTACACCGTCGGTATTTTCCTCATCGTAGTTTCCGCTTGCAAGGGTCCGTTTTTCAACAGCATCGGTTTCTTTCGCCGTCAGCTTATCCGCAAGCGCGTCTATTGCCTCTTTCAACGCGCTGTCCGCATAAGCGTTGCTCGCACCGAACTTTGACAACCCCATGTTATTTGCCGCAAGTAAGGTCGTTTTTCCTGCTGCGGCGGCAACACCGTTTCCGTCATAGCCGATAACTCGCCATGCGGCAGGCTTGTTTTCGTGGTTTTGCCCGAAATACACGATAGGTGCACTCGCTGTGTTTACGGTTTTATTCAGTGCGTCTGCGCCAAGCTGTATCGTCTTTTGCAAACGCAAGCTCAGTGTGCTTTCCTTCTGAATATTGTAATCTGCCAGCGTGCGCCCGTTCTCAAGCTCTTTTTCGCCGAAAAACAGTCTTTGCGCATCGGGAGAAAAGCCCGTTTTATCCCGAATTTTTTCCTTGACCTCGTCAATGCTGTCGCCCGACACAACCTCGAGCGTTAAATTTGCCTGACCGACAATTTTCAAGTCAATGTAAATCTCAATTGCACTTGCCATCATCGGTACAAAGCTCATCATCATACAAAAGGCGAGCAGGATACTAAGTATTCGTTTTTTCATATTCTATTACCTCCGTTTTCGTGTATGTCGGCTCAGTCAAGAGCAGTTATTGTAATAGTACCTCTGAAGCCACCGAGATAAGTATTGTATGCCGAATTTTCAAACCACAACTGCAATGTAATGTCTTTATTTGACGCATCATACATTCTGTTGAAATTAAAGGAATGTTGATCATTGGTATACGGTATTTTTGTCCCGTCCCTTTTTATTCGTGTAAGCTCCCTGCACAGATCGTCATCATAACCGTCTGTCATCTGAATAGAGTAATTGCCGCTGTTGTTAAATTCGTTTGAACCAACTTCGAGAGAACCGCTTAAGCAGACATTGTAAATATGTCCTTTTTTGAGGGTAATATTATTCCTGTAGGATGAAATCAAGCCGCCCTTGTTTATTTTTTCGTAGACAGAAATATTGACACGACTGTTATTCAGTACTGTCCTCGGAGAGTTTGCCTCTCCGTAAAAATATCCCGAACAGCTGCCGTTCTGACCGGCGTCGCCCTTGTCGCCTTTATCGCCCTTGTCGCCTTTGTCACCCTTATCGCCTTTGTCGCCTTTGTCGCCGGGGTCACCTTTGTCGCCCTTTTCTCCCTTTTCGCCGTCTGTGCCGTCAACACCGTCTGTGCCGTCAACACCTGCGGCTTTTACACCGGTGTCGATTTCTCCGATCCACCAGTTGCCGTTTTCGCCGATAAAAGGTGTTTTACCGTCTTTGCCGTCAGAGCCGTTTTGCCCGTTTATTCCGTCCTTACCGTCGGCTCCGTCTTTGCCGTTTATACCGTCGGCTCCGTCCTTGCCGTCAAGACCTTTTAAAACCGAAAGGTCGTAAAGGTTCAGCCATATTTCATCGCCGATATAACGCCATTGCAGGATATTTTCGCTTACGCGAAATTCCGGAGTTTTTCCGTTTGCACCGTCCGTTCCGTTCTGTCCGGCGGGGCCCTCTATATCGGCTATCGCAACGAGATTCTGCCACTCGTCACCCTCGTATCGCCACTGTATGTGGGTTTCGGTTCGCTGCACCTCTATGTTTTTGGCATTAATGCCGTCCTTGCCGTCGGCACCGTCAATTCCGTTAATGCCGTCTTTGCCGTCTATGCCGTCAAGACCGTTTTTTCCGTCGGTACCGTTTATACCGTCCTTACCGTCGGCACCGTTTTTGCCGTCAACGCCGTCTATGCCGTTCTTTCCGTCGGTGCCGTTAACGCCGTCTTTTCCGTTCTCGCCGTTTGTTCCGTTCTTACCGTCTTTCCCGTCAACTCCGTTAATTCCGTCCTTGCCGTTTTCTCCGGAGGCACCACGCAGCTCGGTAAGTGCCACAAGGTCGCGCCAGTCGGCTTCATCGCTGTATTTCCACTGAACCGCCGTGCCGCTGTTGCGCACCTCCGGCAACACGGCACCGGTTTTTTTCACTTTGCCGCATCCTGCGACAAAAACAATGAAAAGCACCAAAAGCATACCTGTGAGCAGTTTTTTCCCTGTTCTCATCTTCTTTCCTCCGTTTCGCCGTCCGTAGACAGCTTAAAGTCATATTTCATTTCAAGCATGGCAAACAGCTTATGCATAACCGTGACGGCAAGCTCCCGAATATCAATCGAGCCGATAAAAGCAAGCACCTTTGCCTGTTCTTCCTCCGGGACACGATATACTCTCATTGATGCCGTCAAAAACCTGCTGAGCTTGCGCTCCAACGGGAAATGAATATCACATTTGCGAGCCATATAGTTACGCATAAGTCCTGCCGTGCCGATTTCCATTTCGTAAAAGTCACTTTCGCTGTAATCGGGAAAATTTGCTCCGAAAATCTGCTTTAATTCCGCCGTGGTGTGCAGATAGATGAATTCCGCCGTGTCGGGCTGAGAATATGCTTCAATATAGATTTCTCGCAGGTTCTCGTTAAGCTCCGTTAGTGTGAGCTGAAGAGACGTTTCCACCGCATAGGCGTATACGGGCGGCAGCTTTTTGTCCGCAATGCTCCTCGCCACGTCAAATTGACCGCCGAACATCGATTCGGTCAAATCCAGTAAGATTTTGTCCTTGGTCGGAAACAGATTTAAATAGCTGCCCCTTGCGACGCCTGCTTCCTCGACTATTCGACTGACGGAGGTGCTTTTGTAGCCCTCCTCCAAAAACAACCGAACGCACGCCGTTAAGATTTTTCTTTTTGTTTCACTGCTGTTTCTACGCAAATATATCACCTGTTTATAATATTATTAGTATGTATACCAATAATATCATATAGCATACAAAAAAGCAAGATAATGTTGATTATTAGCCCGTTATGAGTAGGTTTTGCTTAAAATAAACGGTTTTTCATATAATAATGCACTTAACCCCTCGAATAATGCAGACGCATATCCGAGGGGTTAATCTGTTTCTGTATCAAAATATATTGTTTTGAGGTGCTTTACTAGGGCTTTGCTGCTTGATTATATAAAATAAGATGCGGGAGATTCTCTGTTATTCACATTCGCATATACTTTTTCTTGTGTGCAAAATCGAAGAGGGCGTTACCGAAAATTCGTCAAGCCCCCATTTGCAAAGCAAGGGAATAAGACGTGTATCGGCTGCCGCTTCTCCGCACATTCCGACGGGGATGCCTGCCTTTTTGGCGTTTTTGATCGTCGTTTCGATAAGGCGCAGAACCGCAGGCTGAATCGGGTCATACAGCTTTGAAACAGCGGCGTTTCCTCTGTCAACAGCCATGGTGTAGCCCGTCAGGTCGTTTGTGCCGATGGAAAAGAAATCAACCTCTTTTGCAAGCAAATCGGAAATTATTGCCGCCGACGGAGTTTCTATCATAACGCCCACGGGAATATCGGCGAATTTAAGACCCTCATTTTTAAGCTCATCTTTGCATTCTTCGATAAGGGCTTTTGCTCTGCGAACCTCGTCAAGTGTCGTTACAAGCGGAAGCATAACCTTTATGTTTCCGAAAACCGCTGCGCGGAGAATTGCACGAAGCTGAATTTTGAAAATTTTAGGGTTGTCAAGGCAGTATCTTATCGCGCGGTGCCCGAGAAACGGGTTGTCCTCTTTTTCGATTTTAAGGTAATCTATCGCTTTATCTCCGCCTATATCGAGTGTGCGAATGATAACCTCTTTGCCGTCCGTTATCTTTGCGACGGTTGAATATGCTTCGTACTGCTCCTGCTCCGTGGGAAGAGAGGCTCTGTCCATAAAAAGAAATTCCGTTCTGAAGAGCCCTATGCCCTCGCCGCCGTTTTGCAATACGTTCTGTGCGTCCTCAGCCTTGCCGATGTTGCCGTACACATGCTTTTTTACGCCGGATTTTGTAACGGTTTCTTTTGAAAAGTATTCGTTGAGGCTTTCTTTTTCCTTCAGATATGCCGCCTGCTTGGTTCTGTATTCTTCAAGCTCTTCCTCTGTGGGGTCGGTAAATACTTTTCCCTTGAAGCCGTCTGCAATAATCATATCGCCGTCCGAGATTTTTTCAACCGCATTGACGACCGACAAAACGGCAGGTATGCCCATGGCACGGGCGAGTATTGCGCTGTGACTCGTAACGCCGCCGACCTCGGTGATAATTGCGGAAACATTTTCCCTGTTTATTTGTGACGTCATGGACGGGGTGAAATCCTTGGCGATGAGAACAGAGCCCTTCGGTACGGATGAAATATCCACACTTTTTACACCCAGAAGAATGCGCAAAAGGCTGTCTCTTATATCCTTTACATCCGAGGCGCGTTGGCGCGTAAGCTCGTCGTCAACACCCGAGAACATATTGATAAACATTGTGCATATGCTGTCAACCGCCGCTTCGGCAACAGAGCCGTTGTCGATTGCTTCTTCCATCTGTGCGAGCATAAACGGGTCCTCAAGCATAACAAGATGTCCCTCGAGTATCTCCGCCTCTTTATTTCCGGCATTCTTTTTAAGCTCCGACACAAGTGATTTTGTTTCGTCGGAAAAGTCGGCGACTGCCGAGTGCAGACGCTTTTTTTGATGATCCGAATCGGTAAATTTTACGGATGAATAGTCAAGGTTTGTGTCCCTTATAACAACGGCCTTGCCGATTCCGAAGCCTTGAGATGCGCCGATTCCTTTAAGCATTAAACCCACCCTTTCATTAAGCCGCGGCAATATTATTCTTCGCCGAAGCCCGATGTGATAAGCTCTTCGGCTTTTTTGAGCATTTCGTTTTCGTCTGCGCCGCTGCACTCTACGGTGATTTCGCTTCCGCATTTGATGCAGCCTGCCATTATATTCATAATGCTCTTGCCGTTGATTCTTTTACCTCCGAAAACAATGTCAACGTCCGAAGAGAATTTAGACATTTCTGTTACAAAGGTGTTTGCCGGACGCATATGAAGTCCCATTTTATTAGTGATTGTAAAAGTTTTCTGTACCATAATAATTCTCCTTATGTTTGATACCTGCCGAGAGGATGACGCCCCTCGGCACGGTTTTTGATTGTTTGTTATACGGATTCTTTACGATCCTTTTTAAGAAGACCGAGCATCAGCGCTCCGACAACCGAGCCTGCAATAAGGGCTACGATATAGAGAAGCGGATGGTCGCATACTATAAATGTGAAGATTCCGCCGTGAGGTGCGGGGCATGTAACGTTGAACAGTGATGTAAGAGCACCTGCGACAGCAGAGCCTACTAAGCATGAGGGGATAACTCTGACCGGGTCGGAAGCGGCGTAGGGGATAGCACCCTCCGTAATGAAGCACAGACCCATAAGATAGTTTACGGGGCCTGATTTGATTTCTTCCGATGTCCACTTCTTCTTGTTGAAGGTTGTCGAAAGTGCGATTGCAATCGGGGGAACCATACCGCCTATCATAACAGCCGCCATAATCCATGTGTTGCCGTCGGCTATTGCAGCCGTGCCGAAAACATAAGCCGCCTTGTTGAACGGGCCGCCCATATCCGTTGCCATCATTGCCGCAAGTACTATGGAAAGGAGTATTTTGCTTGTATCGCCGAGCGACGAGAGAAATGAGGAAAGAGCGGAGTTGACAACGCCTATAACGGGGTTTACAAGACACATAAGAAGGCCCATGATAAGCGTGCCGAAAAGAGGATAGATAAATACGGGCTTTATTCCGTCCATTGATTTCGGAAGCCAAGAAAATGCCTTTTTGAGGAGATTTACAATAATACCGGCAAGGAAGCCTGCGAGCAGAGCGCCGAGGAAGCCCGACACCGCTTTGTCGTCTCCGACAAGGCTTTGGTTTTCAATCAGCGAGCTGAAGGTGTAACCGTTTGCCGCAAATACGCCGCCTATCATACCGGGCAAAAGACCCGGTCTGTCGGCAACGGACGATGCGATATAAGCCGAAAGAATGGGGAGCATAAGCGCAAATGCCGCTTTGCCTATCCAGAATACAATTGCCGCAACGGGACTTGTGAAGCCGAAGGTTCCGCCGACATCGGCATTGCCTGCAAGCGTATCGAACAGGAATCCGAGAGCTATGAGAACTCCGCCGCCGACAACGAACGGGAGCATATGCGAAACACCGTTCATGAGATGCTTATAAAGTTTGTGCCAGCCGCTTTCCTTTTCGTCGTCATCAATAGGCTGCTTTTCACTTTCGTCGGCGTGATATATCGCGGCTTTTCCGTCAACGATTCTTTTGATAAGCTCCTCGGGCTTGTTTATTCCGTTTGAAACCGAGGTCTTTACAACGGGCTTGCCGTCGAAACGTGCCATTTCGACGTTTTTATCTGCGGCAATGATTATTCCGTCGCATTCTTCGATTTCCTTTTTTGTGAGCACGTTTTTAGCACCGCCGGAGCCGTTGGTTTCGGCTTTGAGCGGATAGCCTAATTTTTCGCCCGCTTTTTCAAGTGCCTCTGCCGCCATATAGGTATGCGCTATGCCCGTCGGACAGGCTGTAACTGCGAGTATTCTGTAACCCTTCGGCTTTACTTCGGGCTTTGCCGCTTCCTCGGGGTATTTCTCCGCTTCCTTTTTGTCGATTATTTCTAAAAATTCGTCCGTCGTTTTTGCGCCCCGTAGAGCCGCGCAAAATTCCGGTTCCATAAGCATTACCATAAGACGGGAGAGTATTCCGAGATGTAAATCTCCGTCAACGGGAGCGGCAATCATAAACAAAATGTCCGAGGGCTTGGAGTCGGGAGCGCCGTAATCAACGCCGTTCGGAACCGTTATCGCCGAAAGACCGGGAGTCTTTACGCTGTCCGATTTTGCGTGCGGAACGGCAATTCCTTCTCCGATTGCGGTCGAGCCCTGAGCCTCTCTTGCAAGGATAGCCTCCTTGTACGCCGCCTTGTCGGCAAGATTTCCTGCTTTTTCGTGCAGGGAAATCAGCTTGTCGATTGCCTCTTCCTTGTCGGTGAGAGAAACATTAAGAGCAATCGCATCCTTTTTTAATAAGTCGATGATTTTCATAAGTATTCCTCCTTATTTATACTCCGCGTTAAAGACGCGTTCAATTTCTTCACGGGTTGCAAGCTTTTCGGAAAAGGCCGTTGCGTTTCCGCACGCCGAGCCGAGTCTTAAAGCGTAGGAATAGTCGGCGGTCTTGATATATCCTGCCGTAAAGCCTGCTACCATACTGTCTCCGCAACCGACGGAGTTTATGAGCTTGCCCTTTGCGTTGCCTATCTTGTGAACGCTTCCGTTTTCGTCCGTAAGCATTGCGCCGTCCTTTGCCATTGAAACAAGTACGTTTTTAGCACCCATTTCCTGAAGCTTTTTCGAATATTTCACAATGTCGTCATCACTCTTTATCTGGACCGAGAACAGGTCGCCGAGCTCGTGATGATTCGGCTTTATTAAAAACGGTTTGTATTTGAGCACGTTTTTGAGCAAATCGCCCGTTGCGTCAACCACGCAGTTTATATTTCTGTCGCCGACTCTCTCAAGTATTTGCTCGTAAATGTCATCGGGGAGGGTATTCGGGATAGAGCCTGCGAGGATAAGATAATCTCCGCTCTTTATACCGTCAAGCTTTTTTAAAAAGCTCTGCATATCCTCTTTTGTAATTTCGGGGCCGCAGGCGTTCAAATCAATTTCCTTGTCGGCCTTGATTTTGACGTTTATTCTCGTATCGCCGTTTTTAAGATAATTAAAGTCGCAGTTGATATTGTCGTTTTTGAGCATTTCTTCAAGCTTTTTTCCGGTAAAGCCTCCGAGAAAGCCGAGTGCCGTGTTGGGAATTCCGAGCTGTGTGAGTATGACCGACACGTTGATGCCTTTTCCGCCGTAATAGATTTCTTCGCCGTCCGTGCGGTTTATGTCGTCGGTTCGAAGATTTTTGAGCTTCATCACATAGTCGAGAGCCGGATTCAGAGTAACGGTGTAAACCATTAAGCAGTTACCTCCTTCACTACCGTTTTTGATTTAAGCTGTTCGTCATCGCATTTGTCGCAGACTATACACGCCGCTGCAACCGGTGAAAATGATACCGCCGAAACTTTTCCGAACTTTGTGTGGTCGCAAAGCACATAGGTTACAAAGCTTCGCTCTATGGCAACGGCTTTTAGCATTGCCTCCTCGGTGTCCGGGGTTGTAAAGCCCTGCTTTTCGCTGACTCCGTTTGTTCCGATGAACGCTTTTGAAAAGTTATATTTCTGAAGATTTGAAGCGGCTACTAAGCCTATGATTGCCTCGGTTGTGCTTTTTAATTCACCGCCGATAACAAAAACCTTGCAGCCATTGGCCGTCAGCTCCTTTGCGTGGGCGATTCCGTTGGTTACAAAGGTTGCTTTGGAAGCGGTTATATATTTCGTCATAAGAAAGGTGGTCGTGCCTGCGTCGATAAAAACGAAATCATCATCATTTATCTGCGATGCGGCATATTTTGCTATTGCTTCCTTTTCGTTTATATTCATCAGCGATTTTTTGTTGAAATCCTCCTCGTTGTGGAGAAATTCCTGCCCGAGAACAGTCGCTCCGCCGTGAACCTTGTTTATTTTCCCGAGCTGGGAAAGAGCCAAAAGGTCACGCCTTATCGTAGATTCGCTTGTTTCGAATTCTTCGGCAAGCTTTGAAACGGTAACCGAGCCGTTCTGACGCAGAATTTCAAGTATCTGCGCTCTTCTGTCGGTTGTAAGCATATTCACACCTCCGATATCTCTGTTGTGCCTTAATTATACAGAAACATTCAAATACAGTCAATATCGCGCAATAAAATTCAGCGTTTATGCTTATAGTGTGCCCGTTTTGTTATCTAATATGCAATATTATTGAACCGTAAATGCGCACTTTTGCACGTTTAAAATTTTTCAATCATAAAAATACGCATCGGATAACATAAAAAAATCCGCCCGAAAGGCGGACGACATCAGTCATAAATTCCGTTAGCAAACGGAAAAACAGCCAATGAAAAACTGCGGCTTTTTCGTTTTTCTCGTTTTTGACAAAAATAAAAACCGAAAGCCCTTGAAAACAAAGGCTTTCGGCATTGCTTGTGTCTGTGGGGTACAGAAAAGATGTTTTTATGTTTTTTGTGGATAGAGTTGAACTCTCGGAATTTTTAATGAAATCGTTCGCGTTGC
>ENA-OPSV01000491-OPSV01000491.1-human-gut-metagenome-genome-assembly--contig:-NODE-491-length-31912-cov-2.887874_pt1 | contig 31912 bp, 38 predicted proteins | sample MGYA00241460_ERZ501912 | MGnify/ENA primary metagenome ERZ501912 (study PRJEB25962, sample SAMEA2042402) | human gut metagenome | biome: human gut; feature: human-associated habitat; material: faeces...
ATCAAAAATAAATTTAATAACTCAAGCAAATCAAGCAATAATGGTGCAAGCAAAATCTCAACCAGAAGCTGTAATACAGTTATTAAAATAATAAAAGTTAATATAACAATAATTAAATTAGAATATTTTTTCATAATAGATTATATGATATAACATAAGAAAATAGAAATGGAGAAAAATATGAAAGAAAAAATAAAAAGCTTTATTAAAGAAAATTATAAGTTCATATTAGTATTAATATTATTAGTATTATTTACCACAGTAAGATTACCATACTATATTATGACTACTGGTGGTACTATAAATATTACTGATAGAGTAGAAATGTCCAGCTATGAAAAAGATAAAGAAGGATCTATTAATATGCTATATGTTAGTGAATATGATGCTACGCCATTTTCTTATCTGGTAGCCAAAATAAAAGGAGAAGAAATAAATAGCAATAAAGATAGACAAATATCTAATGAAAGTGTTAAAGATATAAATAAAAGAAATAAAATAATGCGTGATAATTCTTTAGATACAGCCACTATTGTCGCCTACAAAGAAGCAGGTAAAACTATAAATATCAAAAGTAAGAAAAACATAGTTATGGCTAAGACTAATGATAATGATTTTGAAGTAGGAGATATTATTCTTACTGTAAATGATAATACTTGTGAAGATGTAAATGCTATTAGAGAAATAATAAATAATAGTAATGAAAATGATATAATAAAATTCAAAGTATTAAGAGATGATAAAGAGGTAGAAGTAGATGGTAAAGTAGTACTAGAGGATAATAGAAAAATAATAGGTATTATTATAACTACCGACTATGAATATGATCTAGATCCAGAAATAACTATTAAGTTTAAAAATAGTGAGTCAGGAGCCTCTGGAGGTTTAATGTTAACTCTTACTATTTATAATGCTATATCAGGTGAAGATCTAATCAAAGGAAGAAATATTGCCGGTACAGGTACTATAAATCTAGATGGTACTGTTGGAGAAATAGATGGTGTAAAATACAAAATAATGGGAGCTAATAATAGTAACATGGACATTGTCTTTGTACCAAGTGCTAATTATGAAGAAGCTATTAGTGTCAAAGAAAAATATAACTACGATATGGATATAATCAAAGTAGATACATTTAACGAAGTATTAGAGTACTTAAGAAATAATTAATAAATATCCTCTTAAGCCTATAATAGTCTTAAGAGGCACAATAGAGCCTAGGTCTCTATTGTGAAAGCTTATTTATTTTCTAAATACTTATTGCAAAATATAATTACTTATGGTATTATTAGTGTGTATTAAAAAATAGTGAAAAGGAGGCCCTTCTTATGAAAAAAACAGTAATTAGAAATGTTAACTATTTGTTAATTTTGGGGGGGGATTGAAAGTCTATTAACTTATATAAATAATGGAATTATAGATAGTTTAAATATAAAGACTATAGGGAAAACTAATAGAAATATTAGTCTTTCTTTATAGTCTTTTTTGCTTGAGGTGATGTATCAAATGAAAAAGAAAGTAGTAATAGTATTAATAATAGTAATATTAGTTTTAATAGGATTTTTATATCAAACATTTGCAATGTCTAATACAATAACTGAAGAAAATGATACTTATGTAGTTAATGTTAGTGATAACACAAGTATAGAATTACCTGCGAGAACATCAAAAAAAGTATATTATAAATTAACAAATACTAATAATGGAGTAGTAAGATATGGAATAGGTTATTCAGGAACTAATGTAGAAGCTAAAGTATATGAAGATTCAGTTGATAGTGAAACTGGTTTGATAGATTATATGGAAAATAAGTTTATTAAATTAAAACTAATAAATAATGGTACTACCAGTAGTACTATTACCTTAAGTACGGTGTTAGGTTATGAAAATGGCGGAGATTTAATAGTACCAAGTGGAGTAACATTAGTAAAAAACAAAGTAAAATTAGTAAACTTTATGAAACTTACTGAGACAAATCCTAGTGCTACCTCTAACTTTCTAAATACTACTTTAACAAGAAATACCATTGAAACATTAACTATAACAGATGATAATCTTGTTTCAACAGATGCCTTAGGTAGCTTTGATGTATCAAGGAATAATGATGGCACTGTTATGCTTTGGTATACAAAGGGAACTAGTGATAATTTATATAATGTCTATATAGGTGCTGAAGGTGGAAAAGTATACATTACAAATTGTTATTATTTATTTTCTTACTTAACCAGTGTTACTAAAATGGACTTTACTTATTTTGATACATCAGAATCTACCTGGATGGAGTCAATGTTTAAATATTGTACTTCAGTAAAAAAATTAGACTTAAGTATGTTTGATACGAGTAAAGTAACCTATATGAGCAGTATGTTTGATCACTGTGATGCTTTGACGAGCTTAAATGTATCTGGTTTTAATACCTCAAAAGTAACCAATATGACTAGTATGTTTAATAATTGTCAATCCCTTGAAAGTATAGATTTATCTAATTTTGATACAAGTAACGTTACCTCTATGAGAACAATGTTTTTGAGAAATTATACTCTAAAAGAATTAAACTTAAGCAAATTTAACACATCAAAAGTAACATCTATGAATGCTATGTTTCAGTATTGTACTTCACTTACTAAGTTAAATATAAGTAGTTTTGACACTTCAAATGTAACCAATATGTCCGCTATATTTTCTTATGATAGTAAACTTACTCTTATTGATATGCGAAATATGACTTTTACTAGTAAACTAACTGATGCCAATTCAATGTTTTATAGTGCCTCAAATAATGCCACTATATACGTTAAAAGTAATATTGAAAAAGCTTGGCTAAATGCTAAATATAGTAGTTTAACCAATGTTATTGTTATAAGTAATTATTAGTTTAGGTATTCTAATAATTACCTTTTTAATATTTATTTACTAGTTCTTAAAAATATGTGAAAGCTTATTTATTTTCTAAATACTTATTGCAAAATATAATTACTTATGGTATTATTAGTGTGTATTAAAAAATAGTGAAAAGGAGGCCCTTCTTATGAAAAAAACAGTAATTAGAAATGTTAACTATTTGTTAATTTTGGGGGGGGATTGAAAGTCTATTAACTTATATAAATAATGGAATTATAGATAGTTTAAATATAAAGACTATAGGGAAAACTAATAGAAATATTAGTCTTTCTTTATAGTCTTTTTTGCTTGAGGTGATGTATCAAATGAAAAAGAAAGTAGTAATAGTATTAATAATAGTAATATTAGTTTTAATAGGATTTTTATATCAAACATTTGCAATGTCTAATACAATAACTGAAGAAAATGATACTTATGTAGTTAATGTTAGTGATAACACAAGTATAGAATTACCTGCGAGAACATCAAAAAAAGTATATTATAAATTAACAAATACTAATAATGGAGTAGTAAGATATGGAATAGGTTATTCAGGAACTAATGTAGAAGCTAAAGTATATGAAGATTCAGTTGATAGTGAAACTGGTTTGATAGATTATATGGAAAATAAGTTTATTAAATTAAAACTAATAAATAATGGTACTACCAGTAGTACTATTACCTTAAGTACGGTGTTAGGTTATGAAAATGGAGGAGATTTAATAGTACCAAGTGGAGTAACATTAGTAAAAAATAAAGTTAAATTAGTAAACACACTAAAAAATGCAGAAAGTAGTGTTAGTGCCACATCTAACTTTCTGGATACATCTTTAGTTAGAAATACTATAGAAACATTAACTATAGCAAATGATAATCTTGTCTCTGTAGATGCTTTGGGTAGTTTTGATGTATCAAAGAATAATGATGGTACTGTTATGTTATGGTATACAAAAGGAACTGGTGATAATTTATATAACGTATATATAGGTGCTGAAGGTGGAAAGGTATATGCTCCAATGGGTACTTATAGATACTTTAGTTATTTAACTAATACAGTTTCTATGAATTTTACTTATTTTGATACATCAAATACTACATATATGGGTGAAATGTTTAAAAAGAGTGAGTCAGTAGTTAATTTGGATTTGAGTATGTTTGATACTAGTAAGGTAACTGCAATGGAACAATTATTTAATGGTTGTACAAAATTAACCTCGGTAGATTTAAGTAGTTTTAACACTTCAAGAGTAAGTTATATGAATTATATGTTTAATGGCTGTTCCAGTTTAAAAGGCATAAACTTATCTAGTTTTGATACATCAAATGTAAAGGATATGAAGTATATGTTTGCAAATTGTACTTCACTAAAAAGTTTAGATTTATCTAATTTTAATACAGCAAAAGTAACAGATATGCAAAGACTTTTCAGATATTGTACATCACTTGTAGGTTTAAATATAGGTAATTTTAATACCTCTAATGTAACTAATATGGAGGAAATGTTTTCTCACTGTGAATCACTTACTGGTTTAGATTTAAGCACTTTTAATACAAGCAATGTTGCTAATATGAATGGTATGTTTGCAAGTTGTTATAAATTAACATGTATAGATTTATCAAGTTTTAATACATCAAAAATTACAAGTATGTATCATATGTTTTTTGACTGTAATTCATTAGAAAATATAGATTTATCTAATTTTGATACTTCGAATGTAACTAGTATGAATGGAATGTTTGTAAAGTGCTATGCACTTAAAGAATTAGATTTAAGTAATTTTAACACATCAAAAGTTACAGACATGCTTAATATGTTTCAGTATTGTACTTCACTTACCAAATTAAATATAAGTAGTTTTGATACTTCAAACGTAACTAATATGAATAGTATGTTTTCTTATAATAGTAAACTCACCTATATTGATATGCGAAATATGACTTTTGGTAGTAACCTTCTTTATGCTAATAGTATGTTTTATACAGTACCAAATAATGCCACTATATACGTTAAAAGTAATACGGAAAAAACTTGGCTAAATACTAATTATAGTAGTTTAACCAATGTTATTGCAGTTAGTTAATTATAAGTAATTATTAGTTTAGGTATTCTAATAATTACTTTTTTAATATTTATTTATTAGTTCTTAAAAATATAGTATTTATCTCTTTTCAAAATAATTAAAATGTATTATAATTAACTTATGAATAGGAGACTGCATAATGAGAAAGAAAAGAAAATTAAATATTAGTAAAATAGTAGTATTTATTATAGTAGTAATAATCTTAGTACTAGGAGTATTCTTTGTATTAAATAAAAGCAAAGAAAATAAAAAACTTCTTATGATAGAATTAACTACACTAGAAGAAGCTAATACCTTTACTAAAGATAATAATCTAAAACTAGAAGTAAGTTATGAATATAGTAATGAAATAGAAAAAGATAAAGTAATATCACAAAGTATCAAAAAAGGTACTGAACTAAAAGATAATGATATTATCATAGTAGTAATATCAAAAGGAAAAATAGATAAAGATAAACTAGCCTCTGATGGCATAAATGAACTAGGTAAAGTACCAATTATGATGTATCATGGTATTAGAGAAAAAACTAGTTCTAGTACCGGTACAGTAGGAGGTAATGTTGATAAAGATGGCTATAATAGAACTCCTGAATCCTTTAGAAAAGATTTAGAGTTCTATTATGAAAAAGGCTATAGAATGATAAGACTAGATGATTATATTAATGGTAAAGTAGATGTAGAATATGGTAAAAGTCCAATAATACTTACCTTTGATGATGGTAATGAAGATAATATCAAAGTAACAGGACTAGATGACAATGGTAATATTATTATCGATAAAAATAGTGCTGTCGGTATACTTGAAGAATTTAAAAAGAAACATCCAGATGCTAATGTAACAGCAACCTTCTTTGTAAATGGTGGTATTTTTAATCAAAGTGAATATAATGAAAAAATATTAAAATGGATGGTAGATAATGGCTATGACATAGGTAATCATACCCAAACCCATCTAGATATAAAGAAATCAAGTGGTGATAGAGTACAAAAAGAAATAGCTTATGTCTATGATAAACTAGAAGAACTAATTCCAGGTAAATATGTAAAAATAATAGCCTTACCATTTGGTAGTCCATATACAAAGACACATGATAATTTTAAATATGTATTATCTACTACATATAACGGTAAAACTTATGATACTGAAGCTGCTTTAAGAGTAGGATGGGAACCAGAAGTATCATGCTTTGATAAAGACTTTGATAAGACTTTCTTAAAAAGATGTAGAGCTTATGATAACAATGGTAAAGAGTTTGATATAGAAATGGTCTTTACTAACTTAGAGAAAAATAGATACATATCAGATGGTGATCCAAATACCATAACTATAAAAGAAAGTAATAAAGATAAATTAGTAGAAACAAATAAGAAAGTAATTACCTACTAGGAAAGGAATAAATATGAAGTTAAATAACAAAGGATTTGCTATAACTGGAATATTATATGGACTACTTATATTATTTGCTCTACTAGTGGGTTCTTATTTAACAATATTAACTGCCAGAAAAAATAGACTAGATGGCATAGTAGAAAATATAGAGAATGAGTATAATGGTAATACCACTGATACATACACTTTGACATTCAAAAAAGACACAGGAATAAAAGAAATATATTATTCAAAAGATAATAGTAAATTTACTAAAGTTAATGATGCTGAATCTATTAATGTGGAAAGTGGCAATACTATTTATTATTATGCTGTTCCAAAAGAAGGATACACTACAAATTGTTCTCAAGCAAATACAACCAAGTGTTATGTTGAGATAAATGGAAAAAATGAAGAATTAACAGTGACTGCTACGCCTGTTACAACTAAAACTTATAAGTTAACACTAACAAAAAATGATGGCGTTTCTTCTATATGGTATAAGATAGGAAATGAAGACTATAAAAGTTCTTCTTTCACTGTTTCTGTTAACCTTGAAAATGGAGAAGAATGTTCTTATTACGGAATACCAAAAACAGAATATACAATGAATTCGTGTACATTATCTAATCCATGTCATAAAAAAATGGGGACAGAACCATTTAGTTATCGCTTGGAAGCGGCAGCAAAGAAGTATAAATTAATTTTAAATAAAGGAGCAGGAGTAAAAACAATATTTTATAAAATAAATGGAGAAAATAGTTATAGTTCTATAACTACAGATACAACACTAGAGGTAAATTATAACACAACTTATTATTATTATGGAATACCTGAAAATGGTTTTAAAATGGATTCATGCGCCTCATATAACAACCCATGTTCATATGTAATGGGAAACACAACAGTAACTAGAACATTAAAAGCAATAAAAAATTCACCACCATATACGGTTATAATTTATTTAATGGGAAGTGAGGAAGCACGTGGAACCACAAATGGTAGCACATTTACTGCAACAGGGGTATATACAATGGGAAAAACCAATATATCTTGTGATTATGGTGCCACTGCTACAATATCAGGAACTACAGTAACCATTGCAAATATAACTACAGACACAACGTGTGATATTACATAATAAGTAAAGGAATGATATTATGAATAAAAAAGGATTCACATTAATTGAAACAATAATGGTAATAGCAATATTAGCTTTACTAATGTTAATACTAGTACCAAATGTTATATCACTAATTAATAAAAACAATATAAAATCATGTCAAAATCTAGAAGATAGTATTAAAAATGCTGCTAAAGTATATGTAGCAAACAATAAATATCAGTTAGGATTTAGCTGTGATACAGCCAAAGAAATAACCATTCAAACACTGGTGGATTCAGGAGATTTAAAGCTAACAGATAATAAGTTAGTTAATCCTGTTAGCGGGAAAGATATTCCCTTAAGTAGTAAAATCAAAGTTACATATAATTGCACTACCAAAGATTTTAATTATGAATTTGATGAATTTGTAACTAATGAATTTAAATTATGTGATTAAAAGTTATTGTAATTTAAAAAAATATATGATAAAATTAAAGAAGAATAGGAGAGATTATTATGGCACTAAGTAAGTTAAAAAAGTTTGTAACTGAAGAAGTTATGGATGAAAATAATGAAGATGAATATTACGATGCTGATAAAGCAGTAGTACCTGGAAACGGAAAAATGATATTACTAGAACCTAGAGCTTATTCTGAAAGTCAGCAGATTGCGGACCATTTAAAGAAAAGAAATACTGTTGTTGTTAACATGAAAAGAGTAACCCCTGACCAAGCAAAAAGAATCGTAGACTTTTTAAGTGGTACAGTATATGCTCTTGGAGGAGATCTTCAAAAAATAGGTATGGGAATATTTTTATGTACCCCTAAAAATGTAAATGTTGAAGGTACAATCAGCGAAGAAGACGATAAAAATAAAAAGAAAACAGATATAGATTTAGAATGGTAAGATAAGTAGGTGACTTATGAAGAGGTTTACTATAGTACAAAATGGCTATAATGTTGAAGAAGTAAACAGATTTATAGATATAGTTATTAAGAGACTAGAAAAATTAAATAATGACAATTCTCTTTTACAAGTAAAGATCTCTTCATTAGAGGAACAACTAAAAGAGAAGAAAGTTGAAGAAGTAAAATTATCTGAAGCTATTCTTGCGGCCCAGCAGACTTCAGATCGAATCAAAACTCTTGCTCGTGAAGAAGCAAATATGATTGTCGAGCAGGCCAAAAACAACGCTAATTCTATAGTCCATGAGGCCCTTTTAAATGCCGAAAAGACAGAACATGAGGCTATGCTTCTAAAGAAAAATATTACAGTATACAAAAACAGAGTTAAAAATATTATAAAATCTCAACTTGAAATAGCGGAAGATTTAGACAAATATGATTTAGATAATTAATACCAATAATGGTATTTTTTCTTTTAAATATATTGATAAAATAACAAAAAAAAGATATAATTAATATGTAGTAAAAAGGAGATGGTTTTAGTGATAAAGAAAGCAGTTATGGAAGTACTCCCAGATGTTTGGCCTATGCTAATAATAATATTAGTAATAATATGTAGTTTAAGAATAACATACTTAATAACTAAACATAAGAAGTTTTTATTACATAGAGAATTAATATATTTAATATCAATAATTTATCTATTATGTCTATTCCATGTCGTAACATTTCAAGATGTAAATTATGGAGCATCAAACTTTGTACCATTCAAAGAAATATTTAGATATAGTTTTGGTTCACCAAAGTTTATAAGAAATGTTATAGGTAACATAATGCTCTTTATACCATTTGGGTTTCTGTCTTCATATCTATTAAAAAATAGAAAGTTTAGTGTAGTAACTATCCTAACCTTAATAGCATCACTTACCATTGAGACAGTACAATATTATATTGGTAGAGTATTTGATATAGATGATATCATCCTAAATCTAATTGGTGGAATAGTAGGATTCTTAATATATATAGGACTAGATGCTATTAGAAATAAAGTAAAATTATTTAGAAATGATACTGTATTAGATATTTTAATAATAATAATTTTAGTATTAGTTATTATATATTCATTTAATGTAAATATATTTGGTATGATAGGGGGAGTGATATAATGTTTGAAATAATAAACAATACCAATAAAGAAATTAAAGAATTAGATAAACTAGAAAAATATATGAATTTTGTCATAGAAAAATTAGAATTAAAAGAGGCTATCTTTAATATAATTTTTGTAAGTAATGAAGAAATACATAATATAAATAGAGAATATCGTCATACTGATAGAGTAACTGATGTTATATCATTTGCTCTTGAAGATAATCCCGACGTAGTCTATGATTCATTTAGACTACTAGGAGATATCTATATAGCTATAGATGTTGCTTATGATCAGGCTGTAGAATATAACCATTCTAGAGAAAGAGAAGTATGTTTCTTAGCTACTCATGGATTACTTCATCTACTTGGATATGATCATATGACTATTGAAGAAGAAAAAGTTATGTTTGGTAAGCAGGAGGAACTACTAAATGAGTTTGAAATCAAAAGATAAAAGAACTTTTAAAGGTAGTGTGAAAAACTGTTTAGATGGTATAAGTTATGTGACAAAGAGTGAAAAAAATTTCAAAAGAGAAATAGCTCTTGGTATTATAGCTTTAATATTATCGTACATACTAAAAATAGATAAAATAGAATTTATCATTGTATTAACTATGATATGTTTAGTACTTACTACTGAAATAATAAATACGGCGATAGAAAGAGCAGTAGATTTAGTTACCAAAGAATATCATGAACTTGCTAGAATAGCTAAAGATGTATCTGCTGGTAGTGTATTAGTAACAAGTACTTTTGCATTAATAATAGGAATAATAATATTTATGCCTAAAATAATTACTTTACTAGGAGGCTTATAATGGAAGAAAGTTTAAAGAGATTATTAAAAAATAGTTATAGTCCATATTCTGGTTTTAGAGTGGCTGCGATATGTTTAATGAAGGATGGTAAATCATTTGGTGGAGTAAATATTGAAAATGCTTCTTATGGAGCAACAATATGTGCTGAAAGAGTAGCTATAGATACTGCAATTGCCAGTGGTTATACTAAAGGAGATTTCAGTAGATTATATGTTATGTGTGATAGTGAGAAAGTTTCTAGTTGCTGTTTTATATGTAGACAAGTAATTGGTGAATTCTTTAGTACTGATTCAGAAGTAACATTATATAGTAATGATGGTGATAAAGAAGTATATACAGTAAAAGAACTATGTCCTTATCCATTTGGAAGTGAAGACTTAAAGAACTAAGGTTCTTTTTTTATTATGCTCACTTTGAGTCTATGGTATCAAAGTGTTAGATTAAGCCTTATTCTAAGTCTTAATCTAATATATCAACCATATCTATTATATATAAGAGAAGGTATATACCTAAATGCAAAATGTAACTGAATAACCTTTACTAAAACAATATAAAATGGTATAATTAACTTGTATTTAGGAGGCAATATGAAGAGCGGATTTGTAAGTTTTATTGGAAGACCAAATGTAGGTAAAAGTACATTACTTAATAGTATATTAAATAAGAAGGTAGTAATAACTTCGAATAAACCTCAAACGACAAGAAATTTAATACAAGGAATATATAATGAAGATGATACACAAATAATTTTTGTAGATACTCCAGGTATTCATAAGGCTCATAATAAACTAGGTAGAGCATTAAATAAACAGGCTTATTTTACAATAAATGATGTTGATATCATCATTATGGTTGTAGATATTACTGAGAAAGTAGGAAGTGGTGATAAGTTTGTTATTGATATATTAAAAAATATTGAAAACAAACCTGTATTCTTAGTAATAAATAAAATAGATAAACTACCTCGTGAGGAGATATTATCTAAAATAGAGGAATATATGTCTCTTTATAATTTTACCGAAGTAATACCGGTATCTGCGAGAAAAAAGGACAATATAGATAGATTAATTGAAGTAATAAAAAAATATCTACCAGATAATATTAAATACTTTGATTCAGACACAGTAACTAATAGTTCTCCAGAGTTTATAATATCAGAATTAATAAGAGAAAAAGTCCTAGAACTTACTGATGAAGAAGTACCACATTCAGTAACTTGTATTGTAGATGAGTTATATGAAGAAGAAAAAATAATAAATATAGGTGCTTCAATTATCGTCGATAGAGAAAATCTAAAAAAGATTATTATTGGTAAGAATGGTAATATGATTAAAGAAATAGGTATAAGGGCTAGAAAGGATATTGAAGAATACTTTGGTAAACAAGTATATTTAGATTTATTTGTTAAAGTAATACCTAAATGGCGTGATAAAGAAAAATTCTTAAATATGATTGGATATAAAGATTTTTTGAATAAATAATCTATAAATATCACAAAATATAAATAGGTGATAAGAAATGAATAAAGAGGTTTTATGGCTATTGTTTAAAAATACTGGTAAAATAGAATATTATTTAAAGTATAAAAATTATGGCAAAGAAGGAAAATAATATGTACAAAAAAATAGAGGGCATTATAGTTAGTGAATATCCCTTTGAAGAGAGTAGTAAAATAATAAATATATTAACTAAAGATGGAGAATATAACATAATAGCAAAAGGAGCCAAGAAAATAAAAAGCCCCTTTTTTGCAGTTACTAATAAATTTACTTTAGGTATATTTAATATTCAATATAAAGAAAAAGGACTATCTAAATTAATAGATGCTGATATTATAAACAATTATAGTATTATTAAGAAAGATATAAATAAAGTAAGTTATGTAACATATATAACAGAATTATGCTTAAAAGTATATAAACATGAATCAAGTAGTAATATATATGATTTATATTTAGCCTCTTTAAATAAAATAAATGAAGGCTATAATTATGAAGTAATATTTAATATATTAAGATTAAAATTATTAGATTATCTAGGTATTAAACCAGTAATAGATAGATGCATTGAATGTGGTAATAATCATAATATCGTAACAATATCTAGTTATCTAGGTGGATATGTCTGCAGGGACTGCTACCGAAATGAAAAGATAGTATCTCCTAAAACAATAAGCTTAATAAGAATGCTATATTATGTTGATATATCTAAAATAACAAAATTAGATATATCTAAAGAAATAATGAAAGAAATAGAAGAATTTATTAATGATTATTATGATAGATATTCAGGAATTTACTTAAAAAGTAAAACATTATTAGACTATATTAAATAAAATATACTAGGTGGTATAAATGAAATATATTATTATTCCTCTTTTTGTAGGAATAATTACTCAGTGTATTAAATTTATAATAGAAACTATTAAAACAAAGAAAATAAACATACTAAGATTATTTGATGGAATGGGTGGAATGCCTAGTACTCATAGTAGTTTGGTGTCCTCTCTTAGTACGATGATTTATTTAAACTATGGAATAAATAACCCCTTAACAAGTATAGTAATAATATTTTCTCTTTTAATAATATACGATTCTATGGGTATAAGATATGAAAGCAGTAAACATGCCTATATACTAAATAAAATAACTAATTCTAACTTAAATGATAGACTAGGTCATAAACCTATAGAAACATTACTAGGAGTCTTTCTAGGTATTATCCTTACTATAATATTCAATATAATAATATAAAATATTTGTCATTACTTCCTGCTTATATATAATAGATATGGCTGATATATTTATTTTAGGGCAATATTATTGGCTCAAATAAACACTCTATAGACCATAGACTATAGAGTGCACACATAAAAACTACCAAAAAGGTAGTTTATTTTTTTATCTTACTAATTAATTTAACAATACCATATAACCATTTATTAATTACCAAATCATAACTTCCAATAGTTTCATATACTTTACCACCAAATCCCATTTTAAATAAATAGTTACCATTATTCTTATCCATATTTTTAATAGAACCAAAGTTAAATATCTTATATCCTTCATCAAGATATTTTTTAATAATCTCCCATTTAATTAAATGAGAAGAATAAAACTTAGATAGTTCTTTATTATATACTTCATCCATAAAATATATTTCTCTATTATTCTTAACTATAAGTATAGCACCAATATTAGTACCTTTAGTATACTTAGTATATATATTAGTAGCTTTAATAATTTCATTATTATACTTAGTTATAGCTTTATCAGATTCCATCTTTTTATTGATTAGTGAAGCAGTTTTATTAATAGAAAAATCTTGCATCATACTATTTAATTTATCATTATTTTCATCTTCTTTTTTTAGTAGAAAACGATAGTTATTAATATATTTCTCAGGATCTATTTTAGCAAAATATATTTCTGCTTTATTATCATTGCCATTAAAATTATCAAGTATATTCTTAATTCTGTCTTTATTTATATTAGAATCAATATTAAGCATAGTATCAATGTTATTATTTTCATCTCTATATATAGTAATTGCTCTCTGAAGAGCTAAATTAATATTTCTCTTAGTATTAGAATTAAACATTTTATAAGTCTCATTAGGAGTCTTTTCAGTTTCTAGGACTACTTTTCTAAAAGGTACTTTTTCATTCTTTCTAAAAGATAGTTCATCCATAATCTTAATAATATTAGTATCAAAATATAATACCTGACCATTCTTATCAAACATTTTATAAGTAGTAATATTATCGGTGGTCAAATATACATACTTTTTAGTCTTTAAATAATCTTTTAAAGTATTAATAAAATCTTTAAATAAATTATCATTATCATAGTCAATCAAAAAACATCCAGGTACATATCCAACCTTAAATTTAAGAATTTTTCTCTCTAAAAGTAGAGTAGCTCCCATTAAGGTATTATCGTTCTCATTAATAAAACCTAAATATAATCTACTATAATTTTTCATAGTACCTGCATATTCAGTAGTCTGCATATAATTTCTAGCACTATGTATTTTAGCATAGTTCTTAAATTGAATATCAGTAAGTTCTATTATTTTCATATAATACCTCCACAATCATAATTATAACATAAAAAAAATTAAATTAAAATACTTATTGCATGACTTTTTTATTTATGCTATACTAATTATAGAATAATAAGGATGTGAGAACATGAGTATTAGTAAAAAAGAGATAAAACAGTTAGATTCATATTTTAGATGTGCTAATTACTTATCAGTAGGTCAGTTATATCTATTAGATAATCCTCTTTTAAAAGAAGAGTTAAAGTGGGGTGATGTTAAGAAGAAAATCGTTGGTCATTGGGGTACAGTACCAGGACAAAACTTTATCTATACTCATTTAAATAGGGTAATAAAAAATAATGATTTAAATATGATATATATATCCGGACCAGGTCATGGAGGTAATGCTCTTATATCAAATGTTTATATTGAAGGAACATATTCAAATGTATATAAAGATATAACTGAAGACTATGATGGCTTAAAGAAATTATTTAAACAATTTTCTTTTCCCGGAGGAGTATCATCTCATGTAGCACCAACAGTACCAGGATCAATTAACGAAGGTGGTGAACTAGGTTATAGTCTACTTCATGCTTTTGGGGCAGTCTTTGACAATCCTGATTTAATTGCTGCTTGTGTAATTGGTGATGGTGAAGCCGAAACTGGGCCATTAGCCACTAGCTGGCACTCAAATAAATTTTTAAATCCTAAAACAGATGGAGCAGTTCTTCCTATATTACATTTAAATGGTTATAAGATAAGTAATCCAACTATTTTAGCTAGAATAAGTGATGACGAATTATCATCATTATTATGGGGTTATGGTTGGAAACCATACTTAGTATGTGGAAGTAACACTTATGAGTTACATAAAAGTATGGCAAATACTTTAGATACCATAATAAAAGAAATAAAGAAAATACAATATAATGCTAGATATAATAATAAAGTAGAAAGAGTAAGATGGCCGATGATTGTTCTAAGAACTCCTAAGGGATGGACAGGACCTAAAATAGTTCATGACTTAAAGATTGAAGGAACATTTCGTAGTCATCAGGTACCAATAACTTTAGATACTGATGAAGATTTAAAACTATTAGAATCTTGGCTAAAAAGTTATCATCCTGAAGAATTATTTAATGATGATGGAAGCATTAAAAAATATATTAAAGACTTAGTACCATTCCATCCAATGGGTAGTAGTCCTTATGCTAATGGAGGAATTCTTTTAAAAGAATTAAAAGTACCAAATATAGATAAATATGCTGTCAAAGTAGATAAACCTGGTTCTATAGAAAAAGAAGATATGCGTGTACTAGGAGAATTTATTCGTGATATCATTAAAGAAAATCCTACTAATTATAGATTATTTGGACCAGATGAAACTATGAGTAATAGATTAAATAAAGTCTTTGAAGTAACAAATAGAGACTGGTATCTAACTAAGAAAGATAATGATGAATACCTAAGTGTTGATGGTAGAGTAATGGATTCATATCTTAGTGAACATGCTTGTGAAGGCTGGTTAGAAGGTTATCTACTAACAGGTAGACATGGAACATTTGCTTCTTATGAAGCCTTTATTAGAATAATAGATTCTATGGCTAGTCAGCATGCTAAATGGTTAAAAGTATGTAATGAACTACCATGGCGTAAAGATATCGCTTCATTAAACTATATCTTAACATCAAATGTTTGGCAGCAGGATCATAATGGTTATACTCATCAAGATCCAGGCTTTATCGATCATTTAGCCAATAAGAAAGCTGATATCGTAAGAGTATACTTGCCACCAGATTCTAACTGTCTATTATCCTGCTACGACCATATTATCAAAACTAAGAATTATATCAATGTAATTGTTGCTTCCAAACATATGAGACCGCAGTGGTTAACTATGGATGAGGCAAAAGAACACTGTGCTAAAGGACTAGGAAAGTGGGAATTTGCTAGTAATGATAAAAAAGGTACTGATGTTGTACTAGTTTCCATCGGAGATGCTCCAACACTAGAAAACATAGCGGCAGTCAAACTACTAAGAGAATACTTACCAGAAGTAAAAGTAAGATTTATTAATGTAGTAGATCTAATGAAACTACAGCCAAATACAAGACATCCTCACGGTTTAACTGGTGAAGAATATAACAAACTATTCACCAAAGATAAACCAATAATATTTAATTATCATGGTTATCCAACATTAATACATGAATTCACTTATGAAAGAGAAAACAAAAATGTTTCAGTACATGGTTATATGGAAGAAGGAACTATAACAACACCATTTGATATGCGAGTTAAAAATGAAATAGATAGATATCATATCGTTATTGATGTAATTAAACATCTAGATATATATAAGACTAAAAAGGGTAAAGAAATAATAAAAATAATGGAAGAAAAGTTAAAGTATCATGATGAATATATAAAAGAATATGGTATTGAAACTGAAGAAGTAAGAAATTTCAGATGGGAGTAATAAAGTATGAATAATTTATTAGAAGAATTAAATAAGTATCTAACCCTAACTAGTATTAGAGATAATTTAAATAATGAACTACTTAGTTTGTCAGGTAAAAACGATCAAGAAAGTATTAACAGAATCAACGAAATAGGAGCTAATCTAAATCAAATTAGTAAATCTCTTCAGGGCTATGATAAAGAAAAATTAGATAAAGTAACTAAATATTATGAAACTAAGAAAGAATTTGATAGATTAGTAGGTGAACTACAAACTATTGAAAAATTATCTAAGAAAAGTAATGGCGAAAAGACTGAGACATTATCTAGCGAGGGGAGAAAAAAGTATATTGATAAATCTCTCCTTGAAGAATACAATAGACTTGCTAAAGAGAAAAGTGAATTAAGAAGAAGATTTAATAGTGAATACAAAGAACTAGAAGGTATTATAACACTCGTGGATGATGTTCCTGCCGAGACTGAAGAACAAGTAGAAACTACCAGTAGAGACTATGAATTACCAATAAAGAGTTATGAAGAACTAACACCTGAAGAAAAACAAAAAGAACTAGAAGACAGACTTCAAAGAATATTTAATAGTAGCAAATTACCAAATCAAGGAAAGAAAATGATTGTTACTTATAATGGTAAAAAATACTCTATACCAAGAGCTTATCAAGGTAGATTTAATGAAACAGTAAGAAAATTAAATACTATAAAGAAGAGTATGAACTCATCTAAAGAAGCTCCTAAGAAAGAAGAACCTCAAAAAGTACAGGCACCTTTAGAACCACAAAAAAATCTTGATGCAAAACTAGATGAAATATATGTAAAGCCTACAATAGTTGAACCGGTAAAACAATCTACTAAAGCACCATCATTAGAGGAGGAAAATCCATATATATATGGTCATTATGATCCGAGACCTAAACCACTTACTCTTCCAGATTTAATAAGTATGTGCGAAAGAAATAAAATAAAATTACATCCAGTACCTACAACTTTTAGAAGAAAACATAAAGTGGATATGAAGAAAGCCTTTACTTGTATTAAAAGTAAGATGAGCCTAGAAAACTTTAAAAAACTACTACCAAAAGTATGGAATATTGATAAACAAGTTGAACTAGCCTTTGCTAATATGAATAATAAGTTATTAAATAAAAGAATTACTATTAAAACAAAAGCAGTTAATTTTGCCGAAGGAACTATTCAAAAATACAATACTGTTAAAACGCATGTAACAAATATACCTAAAAGGACTAAAGAATACATAAAGGATAAATATAAAGCTTTTAATAATTACTTTAGAGAAAAAAAAGAAGTATCTAGATTAAGAAAAGAAGAAAATTACTCTAGAAAAGAATCAATGGAAATGGTTTATGGTGAAAAAGTTGACAAGCATTTAGATTATAGAATCGTAAATAGAACTGCTAAATTTAAGGAAAATACTTGTCAAAAAATAAATACCGCTAAAGGAAAGATAGTAGGTACTACTAAAGCAGTAATAGATGCTATTAAGAAACCATTTGATTATCTTAGAGAAAATATGAAAAATGATATTAAGAGACAAGAATTACAAGCTAAAATAGATGAGGTACGCATAGCAAATAGACAAAAAGAAGCTGCTTTAAAGAGAATAAAAGTTAATTCAAATGCTGGTTATGTAGGCACAGTAGCTCTAACTATTATTAGTGTTTTTGTCCTAGCGGCCATTATATTTATGGGTATTGGTAGTATAATTAATAGGTAGGTATGATATGGAATTTAATATAATAGATGAAAAGAATGAATTTAAATTAGGGGATATAATTTCAATATTTAAACTACCAGATGATGATAGAGAAATAGCCTTATTCTCTGTATCAGATTTTGATGGAGATGAATCCTCACTAAATGTAGCCTATATAAAAACTGATAGTGAAGGCTATGACTATATTGAAGAAATAGAAGATGAAAAAATATTAAAAAAAGCTATGGAAATAGTACAAGATATGATGGGAGTGATAAATAATGGATGATAAGTTCAAAGTAGTAGATGAAAACAATCTAGAACATGATGCTGAAGTAATAACAGCTTTTACTTATAAAAATAAAGACTATTTGGTATATTCAGTAGATAGTGATGAAGAAAATTCTAATATTTTAGTATCAAGATTAGTAAAAGATAGTGAAGGTTATGACATAATCGAAGATATCGAAGATAATGACGAAAGACAAGAAGTTCAAAATGCTGTTAAAGAAATACTATCAAGTATAGAATAAAAAACACTTCAAACTCGAAGTGTTAATTACTTAACTAAATTATAAAATTCTAAAGGAATCTTACTTACAAAGGTAAGTTCTTTTTTACTAATAGGATTGGTAATAACCAGTTTATTAGCATGAAGAGCCAGTCTACCAAGAGGATTATATTTAGAATCATAGCGGGAATCTCCTAGTATAGGATGCTTAATATCATGCATATGGCATCTAATTTGATTTCTTCTGCCGGTAGAAATATGAATCTTAAGCATTGAATATTTATTATTATACATAATTCTTTCATAATCAGTAACTGCAAAATAACCGTCCTTACTTTTTGAAGAATAAACAAGAAGAGTTTTAGTCTGTTTAAGATATGACTCAATATGTCCTTTATTATCAGTTATTCCTTCAACTACCGCAGTATATTCTCTTATCTTAGCAAGTTCATTCCATTTACTTTGATATAATTCCTGTACTTCTTTATTCTTAGCAAACATAATAACTCCTGAAGTATCATAATCAAGTCTATGTATTACAAATACCTTCTTCTTTTCCTTCTTTAAATAATTAGATACCATTCTATATAAAGTATTATCTTTCTCATTTTTATTAGAAATAGTAAGTAACTTACTAGGCTTATTAACCACAATAATATTATCATCTTCATATATAATATCCAGTTCACTATTAATTTTTTTACTTTTATTAACTTCAATAATATCACCAGTTTTAACTATATAATTATACTTGGTAACAATATTATTATTAACTAGTATACATTCATTCTTAAGTAAACTCTTAATATTATTCTTAGATTTATTACTTATATTAATTTTTAAATAGTTAAATAACTCATCTTCTTTATCACAAATATATTTCATATCAATTACCTCATCTATATATATTATACATTATTTTAGTTAAGAAAAAAAGTATTAAATCATCTTTAATACTCTTGTAGCATGCCTATCTTTAGAATTAATATTGTCATTAAAAGCAATAGCTTCTTCCACTTCTTCTTCACTATTTAACTTAATATTAACAGCAAATCTCTCATTTTGTAAGATTTGAATTTTGCTTATAGTGTTAACTGAAGAATAAACAATATAATGATTGTGAGCAAAATGATTTCTAATTTCATTAACTATTTCATTTGCTACATCACTAGGTACAAATCCTTTAATTTCTTTATTTAATAATAAATCACCATTAACATTACCAATCTTATTAGACATAATTCTAATTAGTAATGATGACATATCATTATCAGAAATTTTATTTTCAATATATACACTATATTTATCATTAATATCTTCATCAAAAGTTAAAATATATCTAATAGTATTAATATAATCTTCTAGATAGTAATTCTTTACTACTTCTTTTTCTTTATTATTTAACATAATTAATCATTCCTTTCTTTTTCTGCGGACGAAAAACAATTATACTACAAAAAAATAGATAATGCAAGTATAAATTGAAAAGGTATATAAAATAAGGCATAGTGGGGTAATATAAACTAGTAGTTAACTAGTAAAATATTCCTAACTATATCATTATAATATGTTAATATTAAGAAAAAAGTCTAAATATATTATTATAATTATTTTATTTTCACTTCCAGACTAAAGTCTTCCAGTGCTATTTATAGCCTGTACTAGTCTATAAATAGTATATCTACATATCTATTATATATAAGTCATAGGTATATATTTAGTATAAATTATTCTATAAAGTGCTTGTATAAATATTTAAATAATAAATAATTAATAAATGATAGAATAATATATGAAAGGAAAACATACTATTAAGTATATATAATTTGACTTTATAACTATTTTATGATAATATAATGTGGCATTGAAAGGAAGAAATATATATATGAATAAAGATAAAAACTTTGAAATAAAATATCCTCATTATTGTATAGAAATAACTTTAAAGAATGATGATATATTAATGTTTTCATTTCTTAATAGTCAAAAGTATGGTGCTTGTCTATTAGTAGAGGATACTCCTTATATAGAGTGTAGTACTCCTGATGAAGTAATAGCAAATACTGGGGAAGAAGAAAGATTAAAAGAATTAGTAATACTTGAAGAAGGCATTAGTACAGTAGATGTAAATGAGCAAAGAAAAAACTTACCAATAAAAATAAAAGAAATAAATATATATGATAATGATAGAGATAATGGTTTTACACTAGCAGGTAATTTAGTTAAGTATAGTGTAGATATGGCTACTAGATATGGATTAAATGAAAAGTATGCCTATGACTATGTTAAACCTAATATAAGACAAAAAAAATATAAGTAGTATAAATAATTATAAGGAGACATAATTAATGATTAAAACAGAATATATTGACAGCAGTAATTATGAAGTATTAAGTTTTTCATTAAGATTACTTACTAGTATATATAAAACTAATAAGAATATTAATGGAATATATATAAATTATTTATATAGAGATAGTTTATCAGTAGTAAGAATGATATTAATTAGTGATAAATTACTATCACAAGAAGAATTATCTAGATTTGATATAATGATAGATAGTTTATATAAAAGTATAGGAATAAAAATTGAAATATATAATTCGCTTACTGATGATTATGATAATGATATATTTATTAGAAGAAAGTATGAAAGTGCTAGAGATTTAATATATGGTGATATTTTATATGATAGAGATGGTTTTTATAGCGGTCTTAAAGAAGAACTATTAAATACTAAGAAGAAGTATTTACCACCATATATTCATACTTTAAAACTAAAATATAAAACTAAATAAATACAGGATATAATTCCTTGTATTTTTTCTTTTATTGATATATAATAGTTAGTAGAAAAAGGTGTAATATGAAAGAGTTAGAAGAATATGCTATGATTAATAAAATACCAATAATGCAAAAAGATGGTATTTTATATTTATGTAATTATATAAAAGAAAATAATATTAAAAATATATTAGAAATAGGTAGTGCTATTGGTTATTCTAGTATTATGATGGCTAATGTAAATGATAATATTATGGTAACTACAATTGAAAGAGATATAGATAGATATAATATAGCGATAGATAATATTAAGAAATATAATAAAGATAAGCAAATAAATATTATATATGGTGATGCTACCGAAATAGATATTACTGGGAAATATGATTTAATATTTATTGATGCAGCGAAGGGCAAGAATACTTTCTTTTTTAATAAGTTTAAAGATAATTTAGATGATAATGGTACTATTATTACTGACAATTTATCTTTTCATGGTTTAGTTGAAGATGAATCTTTAGTTAAGACTAAGAATCAAAGAGGTATAGTTAATAAAATAAAAGACTATATTAATTTTTTAGATAATAATACTGAGTTTACTACTACTTATGTCCCAGTAGGAGATAAGATAGCAATCTCAAAAAGGAAGGTTAGTAATGAGTAAGTTAATGGTAATTCCAAATAAAAAAGAAGATATTAATATTATTTTAAATAAAGATATAGAGGGTATTATACTAGGAGTAAAAGATTTATCTATATATGAATTATCTCTTGATATAGATGATATTATAGAGATAGCTAGTACCACTGATAAAAAGATTTGCATAGCTATTAATAAGATGATACATAATAGTGATTTAGAATTAGTAAAAGAAGTATTATCTAAGATTAAGAATAGTAAAGTATCTGGTATTCTTTTTTATGATTTAGGAGTATTTAATTTAATTAAGAAGTTAGATATAGATAAAGAATTAATACTTAGTCAAGAACATTTAAATGCTAGTACTAAGAGTAATTTATTTTATTATAATAAGGGTATTAAATCTAGTTATATAACTTCTGATATAACATTTGATGAAATAAGAAAGATAAAAGAGAATACTAAGATGAATATCTATTATACAGTATATGGTTATTTACCTATATTTTATTCAAGAAGATTACTACTTACTAACTATTTTAAATATATAGATAAAAAAATACAGGATAATAGATATTATATATTTAATAATGATTTAAAATATATGGTTATAGAACATAACTATGGTACTATTATTTATTCTCCTTTAGTTAATTTATTAAATAAGAAAGAAGAACTAAATATATTAGATAATTTAGTTATTGATTTATCTTATACTGATAATTATGATATTATAGATAAATATATTAATAATGAAAAAGAAGATGGTTATATAGGCTTTTATGACACTAAGACAATATATAGGTTAAAAGGTGATAAGAATGAGTAGGATAGAGTTACTGGCTCCGGCAGGTAGTTTAGAGAAGTTAAAGTTTGCTTTTGCTTATGGAGCAGATGCCTGCTATATAGGGGGAAGAAATTATTCACTTAGAGCTAATGCAACTAATTTTAGTTTAGATGAAATTAAAGAGGCTTGTGATTTTGCTCATAATATTAATAAGAAAGTTTATGTTACTGTAAATATAGTATTTCATGATGAAGATACTGAAGGTATTATAGAATACTTAAAGAAACTTAGTGAATATAAAGTAGATGCTATTATAGTTAGTGATCCTTTAATTATTGATGTAGTAAATGATAATAATATTGATTTAAAGATTCATATATCTACCCAAGCCTCTACTTTAAATTATGAAGCAGTAAACTTTTGGAAGTCGCTTGGAGTAGAAAGAGTAGTTTTAGCTAGAGAACTATCAGAAAGTGAAATAAAAGAAATAATAGATAGAACAGGAGTAGAAGTAGAAACTTTTGTTCATGGGGCTATGTGTTCTTCATATTCTGGTAGATGTGTACTATCTAACTATTTTACTAATAGAGATGCCAATAGAGGTGGATGTGCACAAATATGTAGATGGGAAAGCGACTTATATGATAAAGATATGAATAAAATAGAAAGTTCTACTAAATTTACAGCATCCTCTAAAGATTTAATGATGGCTAGTAGAATAAAAGAAATGATTGATATAGGTATTACTTCTCTTAAAGTAGAAGGAAGAATGCGTAGTAATTATTATGTTGCTACAGTTATTAATACTTATAGAGGTATTATAGATGACTACTATAACAATAAATTATCTGATGAAAAATTAGAACATTATATTAGAATATTAGATAGAGTAGCTAATAGAGAGGCTACAGTTCAGTTCTGGGATAAATTACCTAGTGTTAAAGAACAATACTACTTAGGAAGAAATGAAGTATCTAATCAAGATTTCTTAGGTATAGTAACGGGTTATGACGAAGAAAATAAAATAGTTACTATTACAGAGAGAAACTATTTCAAAACAGGAGATGTAGTAGAGGTATTTGGACCTAATATAGAAACATTTAGTTTTATTGTTCCTGATATATATGATAATGATGGTAATAAAGTAAATGTAGGAAGACATCCTGAAGAGATACTAAGGTTTAAACTAGATAAAAAAGTATATAAAGATGATATGATAAGAATAAAAATAGACTAACTACTAGAAATATTTAAAAGAAAATGAATATAATATTAAAAGTAAAAATATGCTTGACAAAAGTACTAAAGTTTAGTACAATTTTGAATTGTAAAAAAGAAAATTAATTTGAGGTGATAAAAATGAAAGATGATAAAGTATATTTAACAGATGAAGGCTTTCTTGAATTAGAAGAAGAATTAAATGAACTTAAAAATGTAAAGAGACCTGAAGTAATTAAAGCATTAAAAGAGGCTAGGGCTCTTGGAGACTTATCTGAGAATGCCGATTATGATGCCGCTAGAGCAGAACAAGCACAAGTAGAAGGTAGAATCCAAGAATTAGAAAAAATTATGGAGAATGCTCATATAATAAAAAAAGGAAGTACTGATAAAGTATCACTTGGTACTACAGTAAAAATTAAATATGTAGATGATGATGATATTGAAGAATATAGAATAGTTGGTTCTAAAGAAGCTGATCCTTCTAATAACAAGATATCTAATGAAAGTCCTATAGCTATGGCTATTATGAATGCTAAAGCAGGAGAAATAAGAAAAGTTGCATCTCCTAATGGAGAATATGAAGTGGAAATAGTTGAAATTTGTTAGGGAGGTAAATAGGATGAAAAAAATAGTAAACTATAAAGTAAGTGGTGAAGAATGGACTAAGGCTAAAGATGAAGCATTTGCTAAAATAGTAAAAAAAGCAAAAGTAGATGGTTTTAGACAAGGTAAAGTACCTAGAAGTGTATTTGAAAAGAAATATGGTACAGGAGATATTATTAGCGAAGCTATGGAAAAAATAGTAGATGCTAAATATGGTGAAACTATTGTTAAAGAAAAATTAATACCAGTAGTAGAACCTAAATTAGAAATAGAAAAAGCTAATGATGATGAATTAGAATTTAAGATTACTTTTATTCTTGATCCAGAAGTTAAATTAGGAGAATATAAAGGATTAAAAGTTAAAAAAGAAAAAGTAAAAGTAACTAAAGAAGAAGTTGAACATGAAGTTGGACACATTCTTGATAGATATGCTGAACTTGTAAGTAAAGATGGAGCAGTAGAAGAAGGAGATACCGCTATTATAGATTTTAAAGGATTTAAAGATAATGAAGCATTTGATGGTGGATCTGCTGAAGGATATTCTCTAGAAATTGGCAGTCATTCATTTATTCCTGGATTTGAAGAAGGAGTAGTTGGAATGAAGAAAGAAGAAAATAAAGATATTGAACTTTCTTTTCCAGAAGATTATATGGCTAAAGATTTAGCAGGACAAAAGGTAGTATTTAACGTTACTGTTCACGATATTAAGAAGAGAGTTATACCTGAATTAGATGAAGAATTCTTTAAAGATTTAGATATGGAAGGTGTAACTAACAAAGAAGAGTTAAATAAAGTAGTCGAAGAAGAAATTAAAACGCAAAAAGAACACGATGCTGAAAATAAATATATTGATGATTTACTTGAAGCCGCTAGTAAGAATATGACTATTGATTTAGATGAAGAAATAGTAGATGCTGAAGTAGAAAGAATGTATAAAGAGTTTACTAATAGATTAAAAATGCAAGGAATTGATGAAGAATTATACTTTGCATATGCTAAAGTAACTAAAGAAAAAGTAAAAGAAGATATGAAGAAAGAAGCTGAAACTAGAGTTAAGTATCGTTATTTACTTGAAGCTATTGTTAAAGCTGAAAAGATTGAAATATCTGAAAAAGACGCTAAAGCTGAATTAAAGAAAATGGCTGAAGATTATAAGATGACTGAAGAAGATTTATTAAAAGAATTTAATAATTCATTAGAAGTTTTAAAATATGATTTAGCTATGAGAAAAGCTATTGAAGTATTAAAAGAAAATAACTAGGAGATAATATGACTATATTTAGAGCAATTGTATTAGGAATTATTCAGGGGATTGCGGAATTCTTACCTATATCATCATCTGCTCACTTAATAATCTTTCCTTATCTATTTGGATGGGAAGAATCAGGACTTGCTTTTGATGTAGCTCTTCACTTTGGTACTATGATGGCTGTACTAGTATTATTCTTTAAAGACTGGTGGAATTTATTTGTTGGAGCTATCAAAGATGTTCGTACTAAAAAGAAAAGTACTAATGGTAAGATGTTCTGGTATTTAGTGGTAGCTACTATTCCAGCTGCTATTGCAGGATTCCTACTTGATGATGTTATTGAAAATGTTATAAGAGGAAAAATGTGGATAATTGCCACTTGTCTTGCCGTAATGGGCTTACTTATCTTTATCGGAGATAAATGGGCTAGTCGTCATTACAAGAAAGAAACTAAGTTTGAAGATATTACTTTAAAACAAGCTGTAATAGTAGGTATATCACAAGCATTCGCAGTTATACCGGGCTTTTCAAGAAGTGGAACTACCATTCTAGCAGGTAGACTTCAAGGTATATCAAAAGAGGCTATTACTAAGTTTACTTTTCTATTGTCAGTACCAGTAATATGTGGTGCTACAATATTAAAAGTAACTGATTTGGCATTAACTAAAGAAGTAATTATAGGTATTATAGTATCTTTTGCTACAGGAGTACTCGCTATTAAGTTCTTACTTAATTATATTAAGAAGCATGATTTTTCAGTATTTGCTTTTTATAGAGTATTACTTGGTATAGTAGTATTAGTAAAATTAATATTCTTTAAATAGAATATTAATTCTCTGCCATAATAGTATAATGGTATTACGAGGCCATGGTAAGGCTTTAATCGGTGTTCAATTCACCGTTATGGCACCAGATTGATAGGAAACTCGGACTTTTCGAGATAATATAAAAACTACTTTCAATTTAACTTGAGTGTAGTTTTATTTTGACAATTTAGTAACACACTACGCTATTGGCAGAGCCAATAACGGTGTGCAAAGGTGCTAAGCCCTTTTTGAAACCCCATAAAAGCATAATTTTAGCAAGGCATAAAGACAAACAAAATTATGTTTTTAATTTGCCAATTCTAAAGAATAATATTTACCCTTAAACAATGCCGATTTTTCAGTTGCATAGTATTCCTTTTTAGTTCCAAATTGATACCTACCATTATCAGTATATTCACCATTTTGATATGAATAATAACCATTTTCATCACAAGTTACATCCTCAGAATTTATCAGATTAACATCATTGTTGATAGTTACATCATAATAAATTGTTACTAGATGATCATATTCATTATCTTTTAAATGTTGTTTGTTGTTATATTCAATTGCAATCATTTTTGAATCTTTATCTTTGTAAATATAATACTTGCTTTTTGAACACCATTCAAAACTCCAAACACTATATGTTTGAGTATCTATTTGTTTCATACTATCGGATATTATTTTTTCGTTTTTTAAAGCAGTGAAAATTTTTGTTCTATCCTCTTGATTACTTTCACACCCACATAGACATAATGTACATATTATCAAACTAAAAAAACATAACAATTTTCTCATAAATGTTTCCTTTCTACCAAGTTACGTTTGAATCATTATCTGGTAAATAAGCTTCGTTGGGGTTGTCTACATTATATTTAACATTAACATTATTACCAACTGTAGCACTCATACCAGTATTTATTTCAATTAAACTTTTAGTTTTATACCCTATTGGAATAAAACCTAATTTTATTTTTTGAGGTTTCATAACTAAGTTCTCACTAATTTTATAGATTTTTCCACTGACTTCAAATTCAACTATAATTTTACTTGGAAAATCCATGCCTTGTATTTTTATTTCTTTAATTATACCTCTACATGTTTCAGTGCAATTACTTTTTTGCATAATCAACTACCTACCTTTCTATAATCATTATATCATAAAAATATACTTTTTAATTTATTATCACATAAAATATACAAATTTATAAGTCGAAAATGTAAAATATGTAGTATAATGAATATAGAAATTAACCTTATTAATGATTTCCAAACGTGTATAACTCACGCACCAGATTGATAGTAAACTCGAACTTTTATGGTTCGAGTTTTAATATACTTTTAATTATATAAATTATAATATTTAATATTATATAATATGAATGATATAAAAGATAGAATGGATAAACTTGAAGATATTAAGATTGAAAACTTTATATGGGTTATTTATATTGCTATAATATTTCTTAGTTGGTATGCTAATAGTAAGGAAAAGAAATATCTATTATATAATGATGAACAAAGTAAGAGAGAATATCAAAATTTGCTTATACTTATTTTTTCTATATTAGTAATAGTATATTATTATTTTGCTAAAGATAGTTACGATGATTATATTAAATTAAAAAATGAAAAATATTTCAAGTGGAACTATAGCACGAACTATCGTATTAATTTTAGCATTAGTAAATCAGGTGCTGGCTATAGCAGGAAGAGGCACGATAGATATAGCAGATGATACTATCTATCAGTTATGCACTCTTGGTGCGACCTTAATAACAGCGCTTGCTGCATGGTGGAAGAACAATTCTTTTACAGCGGCGGCTATCGCAGGAGATGATACCAAAAGGGCTGCTAAACTGGGAATAGAAAACATTGATGCAGAGATAGGTACAGACCGGCAGGAAGCTGAAAGCGATGATGATGACAACGGTTATAGTAAGGAGGAAGAATAATGGCATATAAAGAAAGAAATATGTGGGTACCATCAAGTAAATATAGCAGAAAATGTCCTTACAGCATGAGCTCCTCTTATATAACTGTACATAATACAGCCAATGATGCTTCCGCTAATAATGAAGCATCATACATGAGAAGCAACAACAATCAGGTGAGTTTTCATGATGTAGTTGACGATAAGGAAGTAATACACTGCATACCTCACAACAGAAACGCATGGCATGCAGGAGATGGTTCAGGAAATGGAAACAGAAAGTCAATAGGGATAGAAATATGTTATTCAAAGTCCGGAGGAAGCAGGTTTACAGCAGCGGAAAAGAATGCGGCGGCATATATAGCAAAACTGTTAAAACAGAAAGGCTGGGGGATAAGCAGAGTTAAAAGACACAAGGACTGGTCGGGAAAGAACTGCCCACACAGAACCATGGCTCTTGGCTGGCAGAGATTTCTCAATATGATATCAGCGGAGATGGGAGGAAGCGCAGTGTCTTCTTCCGGCAGTGAAAAGAATAAGGCGCCGGCCGGAATAGATGTTAAATACCGAGGATATGCCGGTGGCAAATGGTGGCCGGAGATATTTAATTGCAATACTTCAAACAGTGACGGTTATGTAGGAGTTATAGGAAAGAACCTTCTTGCACTTCAAGCGAACACTGTCGGAAGTGCCAATAAGGTTGGAAAACTTAGATACAGATTCCATGAAAAAGGCTCTGACTGGTTTAACTGGCAGACTGACAGGGAAAAAGATAAGTGCGGTGAAAGCTGGGCAGGAAATAAGAAAAAGGCTGTTGATAAACTGCAGATAGAGCTGATAGGTTGTCCCGGATATCAGGCAGAATATCAGGTGTATGCCGGTGGCAAATGGTGGCCATGGGTGAGAGGTTATAACAATAAAGACAGCAACGGTTATGCAGGAGTTACAGGAAAAGCTATACAGGCTGTAAGGATAAGGATAGTTAAGGTATAGGGGGCGCATATATGTTTGATTTGATTCAAAATAATATAATAGCGATAGTATGCTCCGGAGTAGCCAGTTTTGCAGCAGGAACATTAATATGGGCAATAAAAAAGTCAAAAGCATTATTTCAGGCGGTAAAAGCAAACAGCCATGATAAACTTTTCAGATATGGCAATTTCTATATTGTAACAGGAGAGATAACATTAGAAGAACTTGAAAGTCTTGAAGAAATTTATCAGGGATACCACGGACTTGGAGGAAATGGAACAGGCACTGCTATTATAGAAAAATGCAGGAAACTTCCTATCGTAAAAGAGCGTACAAAATGGAATCCATATTATGTTGGCAAAGAAATGATATAGCAAGTAGATAAAAAATTCCGTAAAATTTTCCGTAAAAATATTGAATATCTCAAAACTATAAAAAACATGAAGTGTTATAAATGGCTAAAAATAGCGGATTTCAAGGTTTTGTGATTCGCCTAATTTTAATTAAATCGGGTTCGACTCCCCTTGGGAGTACCAATCAAACCCTGTAATTTCAATAGTTACAGGGTTTTACTTTTAGGATTTCCGTAAAAATTCCGTAAAATCTATTTTTCTTTAAGGAAATTAGCTGATAAATCATCTGCTAAAGCTTTGTCTCGGTTGTCAAATAAATGAGTATATATGTTTAATGTGGTGCTAAGCTGAGAGTGCCCTAAACGTGCGCTGACCTCTACAGCGTTGGTGCCCATGTATGCGAGCATAGAAGCATGGGTATGCCTTAAACCATGTAAGCCAATCCATGGTAGATTATTTCTTTTTATAAAATCCTTGAACCATTCGTATAGATATCCGGGACGAATAGGTTCTCCCCATTCATTTTGTATAACAGCAGAGGAATCAGAATAGTTATTTAATAGTTTTAATTTTTGTTCAGTCTGATGCGCTTTTAATAAACTTAATTCTGTTATTATTTCTTTGGGCAGCGTTACGTATCGATTTGATTTTTCTGATTTGGGAGTGTCTTCATATATTTTACCACCTCTTGATTCATGCCTTGAACGGCATACCCTTATGATTCCATTGTCCATATCTACATCATCCCAGTTTAATCCAAGAATCTCACTCTTTCTAAGTCCACTGAATAGCTGTATGAGGATTGCAACTTTTAAATTAATGTATTTTGATTCTATTGAACCAAGAGCATTAAGTAGCTGATTGACTTCATCAGCAGTATAATATTTTGCTTCTTTATTGTCTTTTTTAGGTAGTTTTATATGGTGGCATGGGCTGGAATATAGGACTTCCCATTTTACATATGTTTCATAGCACATACGTAGAAAAGAATATGTATTATATATAGTTTTTGATGAAAGGTTACTTTTAACCATATTGTTAATCCAAGCTTGTATATTTTTAGTGGTGAGTTTTGTAGCTTTACGGTGTCCGATGCTTTTGTCTATTCGGCTTTTGCAGACTTCATATCCTTTTATAGTGCTTCGTTTGAGCGTAAGAGAAAGAGACTCTAATACTTCGTTGCACATTTGAGAGACTGTGGCGGAGGATTCCTTTTTTGTTTTCCCATCTTCACATTCAATATAGAACCTTGCCAATGCCTTATCCGCTTCTTTTTCTGTACCATGGAAAGTTTTGTTGTATCTTATTGGCTTTCCTGTAAAGTCTGTGCCGATTGTCACCTCAAAATACCATGAGTCGCCTTTTCCTTTTCTTTTTGTTCCTGGCATAATATCATCTCCTTAATTTAGGGTATAAAAATACCCGCACTTTGACAAATCCGGGCTAAGATGATACAATTCTAATGCGACTTAGAGGCTGTATCATTTCAGCCCGCCCCCGG
>ENA-OPSV01000508-OPSV01000508.1-human-gut-metagenome-genome-assembly--contig:-NODE-508-length-31378-cov-2.714331_pt1 | contig 31378 bp, 37 predicted proteins | sample MGYA00241460_ERZ501912 | MGnify/ENA primary metagenome ERZ501912 (study PRJEB25962, sample SAMEA2042402) | human gut metagenome | biome: human gut; feature: human-associated habitat; material: faeces...
TACCGAACTTATAGTCAACTTTCACGCCTTTTTCTTCCATGACTTCGCACGCAACACGTTCAAGCAGGCATTGTACAGTTTTAAGCTCATTTACATGACCTACAAGAGGAATCATAACTTCCGGCTTAACATCCAATCCTTCTTTTTTCAAATCATCTATACTAGGAGCTGGAAATATAATGTACTTATTATCTTCATAAGTATATTTTGATAGTTCTAGATATCTTAAGTACGCAGCAAAATGTGTTTCTCTATCTTCTTCAATAGTTAATTTTTTCTGCATTTTATCGTGTCTTGATATTAAATTTCTTGGAAATAAATCTTTTTTTGATTTATAATTTAATGCTAATTTTTTAGACATAATTAGATAATCTCTATAAATAATTAAATTATTTAATCCTTTATAATATTTCATTATTTTTTTTAAAGGTACAAATTCACTAATTTCTTTTAAAAGTTTAATATTTGAAGCATTTAATTCCAAATTTGAATTTGAGAAATCATCTAATATATTATTTTTTATTAGATATCTTAAATGATTAAGATTGCAATACTTAAACTTTTGAAATAACTCACTGTCTGCTCTTTGGAATAATCTTAATATCATTAATTCTTTATATGTTACATTATTATCTTGCATAAATTTCAAAAAGCTTTTAGGAACTCCAAATCTTTTGTAAAAACTACCATTTTTATTTAAGGCCTTAGAATAAAAACATAAATTATATAATTTCATATTCCATAATAATTCGAAGCTACCATAAGCTGCTAATTCTAGTACATCTAAAAAGTTGTAACGATAATATGAAAATTTATTCATAAATTCTTTTATAGGTGCATATTCCATATTTGTACCTTTTATAATTCTTTTTTTATTATATGGATATGTAGGATGGTCTGTAAAATATTTATATCCTTTATACTTTGACCAATTAATCTTCTTATATCCGTGATATACTCTCAAAAGTCCAAACATATTGATATAAACATTGTTACCTAAAAACCTACCTATGCCTGGTATAATTCTTGCATATTCAATACAACTTTTTTTAATTTTTTTATTACCTTCTTCAAAATAAGAATATATTTCAAATATCCTTATTATAACCTTTTTATCCATTCTTTGAACTAATACAACGGATTGCTCAAATGAGTGTCTATAATAATTTATACCATAGACACATGATACTTGATGACAATTAGGACATTCTACATAATCACGAACTTTTATTGTAGTATCAGAAAAATATTTATGACAATTTGTGCAATATAATTTTTTCATTTTCTTATCTTTGATAATAAGATGGTGAGTTTTTGAATTTTCATTAATAAAATTTTCCCAATACTTTGGAAATTTGCACTTTTTGTCTATTTTAAGCATTAGCTTGTCTATTTCTTCTTGTTTCATCATACAACACCTCCAAATAAAGAAATTTGAGCTGTTTCTTTCTTTTTTTCCATATTTTCTTTTGCCTTTTCTAACGAAACAACATTGTTTTTAGTGTTTTCCTTTTTAGAAGATGTTTGGGGTTTAGACTTGTTTTCTGTTACATTTTTCTTTTCTATCTTTAGAAAAGAATTAGGTAATGAAAAATACATAATAGCCCATGAATAAACAACTTCGTTAGTAATATAATTCCATCCATTTTTCATATATTTATGCGCCTTGTTTTTTATAAAACTACACATTTCTTCAATTGTTTTTTCTTCATTTAAATACTTATTCTCCATATCTTCACGAGATAATAAATAATCTACAGTTTGTAATAACGCTTTGTCTTCTTGGTCTTTTACTTGTTCTTTTAATCTTTCAAAACCAGTCATTTTTTTACCTCCATTTTCTTAAATCTTGTATACAAATCACTTCTTGATTCTTTTTCCATATATTTTTGATAATTTTGCAAGCCATATTTATTGATTTTTTCCTGCTTTTCTTTTTGAACTGCTTTTATTATTTTTTCTAGTTCAGTAAAGTCATAGAATCGGCAAATAAGGCCATCTTTTATGATGACCTTATCTCCAATATAATCTTTTATTACATTAAATCTATAACTATATTTCTTTTTGCCAGGATGATCTGCTATTCTAACACCACAGGATAGTCCATAATCTAATTTTAGATAGATTGAACTTGTAGTATATGAATTATAACGATGGACAATAAAACCAATGGAAATTAGTTCTTGAATTAGAATACTTGCAACTTCTTTACCTGTCATTATGCTGCCTCCTTATGTATTTGATTCTCTTGCAAATATTTTTTCTTGTCTATTTTATCTGTAATTAATTTAAGCATAGGTTTTATTAGCAACACCTTACTTTCAGGAACATTTATTTCTGATACTCGTGCAATTTTTTCTCCATAACTTGTAGGAGCTACAACTAAATCTCCAACCTCTAATGGAATTGTTGTAATATAAGAATATGCTCTTCCACTAAATGTTTTAGGTACATATTTATCTTCATATTTTACACTAATAATATTTGTTTCCATACTATTCTTCCTCCAATTCTTCGTAATATTCTTTTAATTCTTCGTACAAAGACTCTTTTTCCTGTAAGTCATAAAAATTATCCATAGGAGAATTATTAAGCCAAATTACATCATCTTTATTAGAATAGTTATTATTGATTTTTTGTATTAATTTTCTCGCTTCATCTACTATAGCGTCTCTTTCTTCTTTTGAAATTTCATTTTTCTCATTCATAACATATTCTATTTGTTCATTTAAGTTTTGAATAACATCTTTGACTTTTCCAATAATTTCTTCATCATCGTTTTTGAAAAATTTATTTTTGCATAATTTATCAAAAAACTCATTTATTAATTCTTGCATATTAAGACCTCCAATCTTCAACTAAAATGGAAGATCATCACCATTAGAAATAAAATCATTTGATGAAGAATCTTCTTTTAAATCTTCGCTTACAGTTTCCTGAGTGCTATCAGTATTTCCATCAATTTTTGTAAAACTATCAGCAAAATCTATTTCTTCTGCAATAACTTCTGTTACATATCTTCTAATACCGTTCTTATCTTCATAATTTCTTGTCTGTAGTCTACCTAACACACATATTTGAATACCTTGTTTTAGATATTTTTCAATAAAATCCGCAAGTTTAGAATATCCAACTATATTGAAAAAATCTGCTTGTCTTTCTTCTCCTTCTTTTACATACTTTCTATTTACTGCTAGGCTAAATGATGCAACTTTGATATTATTTGTTTGTGAAAATTTTATTTCTGGAGTTTTTGTTAATCTCCCTAATAGTATTATTTTGTTCATAATTAATTCCTTCCTTTCTGTATCTATCTTTTGATAGTTATAAACTTTAATATATTTTCATTAATACGATATTTTCTTTCTAATTCAGATATAATATCTGCTTTTCCTACAAATTGAATTAAGTAATAATAAGCATATTCATATTCTCTAACTTTATAAGCCAACTTCTTTTTACCTAAATTTTCTTCCACAGATATTTTTCCGTTTTTAGTAAGATAATCTCTTATTTCTTCTATAACAGTATTTTTTTGTTCTTCTGTAATATCGTCTTTCATCAAAAAAATTGTTTCATAATTGTTCATAAATAAAATCCTCCTTATATCATTATTTTTTCTTGAATTAATAATTCTTGTCCTACATTTATGTTGTCGCCTAATGTAAATTGAACTTTCCAATATTTTTTAAGTTCATTTTCAATATCTCTCATATTTTTTAATTCCTTAATAGTGTGAAAGCCTTTCACATAAATATATTCTTGCAACTTTTTAACAGCAACCTCAAAGATTCTATTTATATCTTCACTGATAGCAAGAATATTTGATTCTGCAAAAGGTAACTTTAAATTTTTGCTAATTAACATATATATTTTTTGAGAAGATGTATTATTTTCCATATACTTGACAATAGGTGTTGTTTTAAAAGGATTTCTAACCTTTTTCAAAATAGGAAATGTATTTTTTTCTACCTCATTATTAACAATAAAATTGAAAATAACATTGCTATTTGATTTTAAAATATCTTTAATTTGTGATATTTTCTTCTCATTACACTCTATATCGAATTTAAGATGATAACCTTCTGTATAATTTTTCACAGGATATTCTAATTTTTTCCTTCCTAAAAAATAAGTCTTTTTTACTTTACTTTTTTGTTCAAAAAGTGTTACTATTCCACCTTGAATAAAATCAATTTTTCTTTTACTAATATTAGGATTTAAAACAACCATTGCTAAATATTTCATATAAATTCCTTCCTTTCTTATGCAGCATTTTTAAAGATAAATTCTTTATTATGCATTCTATTTTTTTCTTTAATTTTTCTTTGTCTATAATAGTATTCTTCTAAAAATTCTTCTTTGTAATGGTTTATTTTCTTTTGGTGTTTTGAAAGTTTAAACATATTGTAAAACTTCCTTGTATCTTTCTTTTTCATTGATGTAATTTTTTTGTTTTTTATTGAAACAACAATAAAAGTACCATACAAGATGCATCCTTGAAAGAATCTATTAAATTCATCATTTTCTGCATTTTGATTTGCAATTATTAAGTTGTTTTCATTTGCTCTTATTTTTAATAAATTATCTCCTATAAAAGCCTTTATAAATTTTGTGCTTGCTGGGATTTTAACTTTTTGTACCTCTTTATTTGGCATTACTAATAAACATTTAATTTTCATATGTATATCTTCCTTTCTTTTAAAACAAAGAGATTTGACTATTTCCTTTAATCATAACCTCTTTAAATTTATTTTGTATTGTTTTATCAACAATAATTTCATTTTGATTTGAGTTCATCATATTTTTTGAGTTTTTTACAAAAGCATTTCTAAATTTCCAATATTGTAAAAAATATAGTGGAGTTTCCATTCTAAACTTCATCTTTTGTGATATTGAATCACCACATTTTACTATTGCAGGTATTCCATATAATGCTAATTGTATATATGTCATATAAACACATGTACTTGAAATATCTGTTACATCAATAAATAAATCTTTTTGATAATCTATATTGTGTTCATTTAATACTTTTGCATAAGCTAAAACTAATCCGTCCAGAACCACAGGTCGGATCCATAACTGTTATGTATCCATTTGTTTGGACTTTTTCTTTAAGTGAATTTTCATCAGTTACTGACATTTCCGCCATTAATTCTGCAATATGTTCAGGTGTAAATACTTGACCTAAATTTCTATTTTTTGATGATATATTCATATAGATTGGCCCCAATATATCTACGATTTTTTTACTATCTTCATACATCATAATCAATTCCCCAAACATTTTTATAAATAGCGATTGCTCCTTTTTATTATAGGAATTTATTGTTCTTAAATATTCATTTTCTAATTCTTCATTTTTTGCAAAAGAATTATAAATGCTTATGGCACACATCTTTACGAAATCAGAAAAAATAGTTAGTCTATCATGAAAAGAACATAACTCATCATAAGTTTTTTTAAATTCCATATTTTTTAATTCATACATTTTGCACTCCTTTAATAATCAGAAAAAGACAGACTATATCTGCCTTTTCTAAAATAATTTTTATGCTGCTCTTGGAATAGCAGTATTATTTTTGCGATAAGTATTGAAAGTTTTTGCATTTGTTATCACAGGTTTTATAATAGTACAATTATCAGTATTATAATAATCTGCAATTTTTAAATTTGAGCCTTTAACTACATTAGATACTATTAATTGTGAATTGCTTGAATAATCTTTTATAAAGTCATAATCAGCACAAGATTCCATATCATCAATAAAAATAGGAAAATTAGTTCTTGCTATTTGATTAAACATATTAGCAAATTCTAATGCTGTTGCAATAGTTTCTGACCTAGATAGATTAGACAAAGAATTTCCTTTATATGTAATGATAAAATCTTCTTTGATTTCTCCAGTAGTTTTTAATACAGAATAAAACTTTACTTTAACATCTTTTAAATATTGTTTAGCAAGTTTCATCTTTTCTTCAATGTATGCAATATATAACTTTTGTGCAACTTTTCTAGCATCCTTTAATTGTTCTATATATTTATTTTGAGTAGCAATTTGCTTATTAAAATTAGATATGTCAATTTTAGCATTTTGTATATTTTTTTCTTTGATAGAAATTTCATTATTAAATCTTTCTATCTCTTTTTTCTCTAATTCTAATTTATTTATGTTTTCCTTTAGATTAGCAATTTTTTTACTATTATCTATGATAGTATCTCCACCTAATGCGTGATATTGACATCTTTCCATTGCCAGTTTGAATTTCAAGTCTTTTTGTTTAGTCTCCAATGTATTTTTTCTATTAAAAGCATTTGTCAAATCTTTTTTCATATTAGCAATAGTCTTTTCTTTTGATTCATCTTGTATATGTTGTTCGCAAGTAGGGCAAATACAATTTGTACCTTCTTTAATTGCCAAATATTTTTGTTTACCAGTTTTCATTGTCTTTTCAAGTTCTGTGATTTCTGTTGATACATTCAAAATTTCCTTTTCTAAATCTTCTACTTTTTGCTTTTGATTTTCTTTATCTTTAATTTGTTTATCATTAGATAATGAATCTAATTCTTGATAGGCAAGTGAAAGTTCAATTTCTTTCTCAAAGTTTTTGGTTTCAGGTAATTTTTCATCTGCTATATTTTGTGCATAATCAATTTTTCCATTTAAAGTAGTAATATAGCTTTCAGATTTCTTAATATCTTGATTTAACTCTGACATATAAGTTGGTATATCTTGGGGGATACCTTCTAATATTTTTTGATCTTCTAGTTCTAAATTATCATAAGCAATATCCATAAATATATTTAATATATGCATATTTATAAAGTCCTCTTGTTCTTTTGGAGAAAGCATATAATAATATTTTACATCTCTTAAAATAACATCTTTGAAACTACTAAATAATTCCTTTTGTGATAATTCCTCGAATTGTTTATTAGTAATTTCTTGTAATTTATAAGAAGAATAAATTTCTTTTAATTCTTCTTCAGTGAATTTATCATATATTTCTCTTACATGGATTTTAAAATATCTTTTAAGTAAATTTTGCTTTTGCAAATCGCTTAACTTATTAAATATTTCAAATGGTTTTATATCAGATAAATACTTATCTACCATTTCTTTTTGTTCTGCAGGTTTCTTGCTTAAGAAATAGAGCGGATTTATAATAGATAAAAATAATTTTTTATCTTTATAAAAGCTAATAAGTTCATTTTGAGTTACTGGTTTTCCATCAAGAGTAAGAAAATTGTTTTTTGTTCCAACTTTATTTTTACCACGAACTAATATGTGTTTAATTCCTTGATTATCTGTAAAATGCAGTTCTCCATAAGAGGCATCGCATTTACGATGTATAAGACATGATTTTTCATCTCCAGACAAATTAGTTCCTAACATTATATTTACAATTGCATATAGTATATTGCTTTTTCCAGAACGATTTTTTCCAGTAATATTAGTAGTATCAAATAATTTGGTTTCAAATACACCTTTGAATTTTCTAAATCCAATTGTTTTTATATAATCAACTTTCATAATTTAACTCCTTTATCTATTTTTTGATTTTTTATTTTTTCGTTCATAAGGATTTCTTAAATATTGTGGTTTTATCCAATCCTCAGTTCCATTTTTAAATCGGACTAAATAATCTCTATAATAAGAATCTCTTTCAATAATAATAGCTGGTAAATTTTTATAAAAAACACCAGCATTTTCACCAGGACCGATATACAAATACCTTATGATTTTTTTTGAATTTATTATACATTGTATATTCTCCTTTTTTTATTTAATTTTTTTGTTCAATATTGACTTTTAGATTTTTTTTATGTATTATATATACAATTAATGCAAATGACATTTGTAAATAACTAGTAGTATAAGAATTGCCTTTCTTATGCTGCTATATTTTTTTCGTTATTTTGTACGAATTTTACTTCTGATATAATTTTTTTATCTTTAAACTCTTGTATCTCTGCCTCAAATACAGAGCCAATACCACATTCTAATATTGTATCAATAAGCTCTGGTTTAACAATAAAATTTATAGGTTTATCAGTCATATCATAAAACTCGCCAATAAAATATTCTTTTGGTTTTCCATCTTTGTTAAAAGTTTCTGTATGATGTCCTGTAAAATAGTAGCATTTATCAACATCAGGGTTTTCCTCAATTATAATTTTTTTTGTTGTTTTAGTCTTTCCTTTTGTAGTTTTGTTTTTAGTTTCTTTTACTTTTTCTTGTGTTTTCTTATTTTCTTGTTTTTGGGTATTTTCTACACTATTATTCACAGTTTGTACATTTGCTGTGGATTGTTCTTGTCTATTTACTTCAATTTCTGGGTTTTTTGTAACTGAATAAAAATCTTCTTTTTTCATAATATCAACGATATAATTATTAAAAGTTTTACCATCTTTAGAATTTTCAACTTGTTTTAAGAATAAAATATATCTTCCTTTAACACTATTACCTTGTGCTTTTTGTAAAGAAAAATATTCATTAAGTGAATCTATTGCTTGTGTACTTGTAGTTTTCATAAGCCATATTCTATCTGTTGCAATCTTAGGTATTAAGAATTTTAGCCAACCTACTTTTTTACAATCAGATGGACCATTTTCTTTTTTCTGTCTATATTGACATTCTTGTCCTAAACAATCGACTTTTTGCCAACCATCTTTTGTCTTTTGATTTGCTTGGTCTGTTCCAAACATACAATAACATACTTGGCCTGATTGATTTGATCTTGAATATTTTGCTGAAAAAGGCTCATCACTTATAAATTCTATTTCAATATATGTCTTTCCCTTATATATTTCATCAAATTTTTGTAAGTAGCCTTGCATAAATTGGTCTTGTACTTTTGCAATAAAATGACCTAATTCTTTTGCTCTTTTTTTACCATTTGCTGTTTCTACTTGTTCTCCATGTTGGATTCTTCCGAATTACTGGTAAATTTACATACCTTGTTTGTTCCATATTTTTTCATTCCTTTCATTCTACTATGCAGCAACTAATTCTTGTGCATAATAATAATTTTTTTGTACTTTTGTTAAATCAATAGTATAAACTGGATATATGTTATTTTTTATAGGACATATTCCTGTTTGACTTTTGATTATACCTAACTCTAATAATTGTGGTATTAGGGTAGGCTTGAATTTACAGTCAACCACAACCGCATCATCTCTTAACCTTTTACTATTTTGTTCAAGTGAAATATCTGCAAAATGTGCAGTTTCGTTTGTAGCTGGATCTGTACCAAATAAACTAAGTTGTAAATCTCCATTAGAATATCTTGAACTATGTAAAAAACAATTTTTGAATATAGTTTCATACAGTTCAAAACTAAATCCATTTTTCATAATAACTAAATCTCCTTCCATTATTTTTGTGTAAAAAAGATTTTTTTGATAATCCTCCTTTCCTTTAAATTTGGGCAAAAAAAGAGAAAGTAGTAATCTAAAAATGGGGGCGATACTTTTAGATATATTACTTTCTTTTTTATATAAGCATAACAAATAATCTATATATTTATTATAGCTAATACCCATATTATGCTACATTATAATAAATGTAGAAAAACTACTACTAACTTTATTTTAGTAGTTATGCCATAAAGATAAATCTTTATGGATAGTTATAGTATTTTAATAACTATAACATAATCTTTTACACACTTATATTTTACAAGTATTTCTGACATATTTCAATAAACACAGAAAAAATTTTTTAATGGTTGATATTTCAACATTTATTAACAAAATAAGTAGGGATTTAATAAAAAAATAAAGTAGAAATTCTACTCTATTTTAAGTTGTATTTATATACCTAATAATAATTTTTTCTTCTTCTCATATTCTTCAGAAGTAATTATATCGTCATCTAATAATTTTTTTAATTCTCGAAGTTCGTCGTATTTGTTATCTTTTTTTGTTTCTCTATTATAAGGTTTTTTAGTATAGTTTAACCAGTTTTCTTTGTTAGAAATATATTCATCTGTAAATAAAAGTTCCAGTTCATCTAATATAGAAAGAATATATTGATAAAATTCATCACCTTCTTGACCATTTGTAAAATATTTCTGCATAGTTTGTCTTGTTATAATAATACAATATTTATTATCAACTAATTGCTTTTCAAATAGGTCCATAATATCGTTTTTCAGTGTTTTTATTCTATTGTTTTTTTCTACAGGCTGATTCGATTCTGTGAGATTATATATATCTTCACGAAATGCAAGCAATAAATGTATTATATCTTTTTCAAATTTATCATGAAAATTTGTATAATAATTTGTATGATAAGTTGAAAAGTCATTAAAAATTTTTGCTCTTTTAATGTATAGATTCTCGTCAGGATGTATATCAATTAGTGCACCACAATTACAACAATTTATATAATAATTTCCCTTATTTTTAATTAAAATAAATTCACTATTTTTAGTTAGACAATTTGGACAGATATAAAGACCAACAAAACCTTTAGGCCAATATAATGTTAAAGACATATAATCACTCCTTTTATAAATTCTTTATATCATTATATATATTTTTTTGTCAATATCTTAATATAAAATACAAAATTGTTATAATTTCGACACGGATTATAAATTTTTTTTTAAAAAAACCTTTAAACCTCGTTATCCCAACGAATTTGAGACTTAATATTTTTTTATGTTCAACATTCAACTATCAAAAAATATTAGGTAAAATAAAATCAGAAGGGAGGAAAATATGGAAAGGCTTTTTTTCACTTATTGGATTGCTAGACATGGAAGAAAAAATTTTGAAAAATTATCAAGCAAAGTTTGTCAAAAAATTAAAGTGCCTTTAATTATAAAACAAAAAGTAAATTTAGATGAATACTTATTTAATTATTTTGCAATAACCTATTATATTGTAGCATTACATTATTTTCAAATAAGTATTGATAAAATTTGTTTTTTAGTAGATTTAGCATTTACACCTGGAACTTGCAAACTGTTTCCACCAAAAGAAGTATTGGAAGTGCAAAAAGATAACATTCCAGAAATAATATCTTATATAAAAAAAGACTTGATATTATTTAAAAATATTTAGAAAGGAGGAATATTAATTCAATGAATGATAAAGATATTTTAAGTATAATATTTGACAAAATAGAAGATGATGGATGTTTTGATTTTGATGATTCAGAAAGAGAAACATTAGATGAGCGTGTAACTATTGCTGACCAAAAAATTACAAATTTTATGCGCAAAAACTTACACCCAAGAAATAGAAAGAAGTTGCATAGATTAATATTGAATTATAGTTTAGCCACAGGTTCATATTATCATAAAGAAAATGAACTATTTTTTAAAAATGGTGTTGCAATAGGTATTAAAATTATTTTAAATGCTCTATCTATGAAAATGTAATTATCATTGCTCTATATATTATATATAGAGCAAAAAAATAAAGTAATTTATATGTAACATAACTACACTTATGTTACAAAAGAAGAAAAATATAGATAATAATTAAATAATATATGTAACATAACTGACTAGAATACTATTAATTATATGTAACATAATTGACAAGGGGTGAAAATATGTTAGAAAGATTCAAAAAATATATGATAGATAACAAATTAAGTGAAAACACATATAATTCTTATTTGCTAGATGTAAATAAATATATGAATTATTATTATGATAGTTATGGAGAAACTTTAGTAAAGTTAAATAGTTCGGATATACAAAGTTATAAATCCTATTTAAAGAATAATATTAATCAAAAACCAACAACAATAAATAGAAACTTAAATGCTCTAAAAAAATATAATGAGTTTTTAGTTGATATTGGTATACAATGTGATATAGTAATTGACAAAAGAGATTATATAAAAATTCCTACAATTTTTGTAAAAGAAGATGCTCCTGATGAAAAAGATATAAATAAATTGATCCATAAAACAGCAGAAAATAAACGAGATAACTGTATGTTAATTCTTGCAACTTATGGTGGACTTCGTGCAAATGAAATTGTAAATATTAAACTAACTCAAATACATTTAGAAGAAAGATTTATTGCCATTATAGGAAAAGGTGAAAAATACAGAGAGGTAACTATAAATGATAAAATGTATAGAGCTATAAAAGACTATTTAGAAGAAAGAGAAATGTGTAATCAAGAAAATCCATATTTGTTTGTAGGAAAGAAAAGCAAATATTATAAGAACAAACCATTATCAAGAAATGTGGTAAATAGACTTTTAGAAAAATATAATACTGATGTAAATATAAAAGACTTACATCCACATTTATTAAGGCATTTTTACAGTTCAATTGCATACTATAAAGCTCGGTTATAGTGAAATACAAATTGCATCACAACTAGGGCACGCAAGCACTAAAACAACAAGAAAATATATAGATAACCATAATAAAGATATTTTAGAGTTATCTAATCGTTTATAAATAAAATTTTAGTATTTTTCGACAAATTTTACTAGAAAAATTTTTTATAAGCTAGTAATATAAAATATGTATAAATAATCATAGTAAGAAACATACTATCTTAAATATAATATAATAGGGTGTGATAATATGGAAGATTTAGGGATAGAATTTAGTAAAATATTTCTTGAAAAACATGGAAATCAGGCTTTTAAGAATATTACTAATCAGATAAAGTCAGAATGTGGAAACAATTGTGATTCAAATTACATCAATGCTATATTTACAATTGCTTTTCTTACATACATTGGAGTATTTGATAAAAAAAGAATATGTATATTAGGTGGCATTTCCAAAGATGAAAACATAGAAAATTTAAAAAAGATTCATAAAAATTCTATTTCTCAAATTCAAAAGCATATACAAGCAACTAATGAACAAAATTTTAAAGATATAAAAAAATAACAGGCGTAACCTGTTATTTTTGTTTTTCTTCAAAGTCAATACATCCAAAGTCTTTATTAGTTTTTAATCTAGCCCAATGTCCATCATAATCTTCGTATATAACATGATAATCATTGTATATTTCTTTATTTCTTTTTAGATTATTTGGTTCTATATCTTCTATATATGCAAACTTTTTGTTTTTGCATGAACCAAAATTTTCGTTAAATGCTTTTTCAGATTCTTGGTCTTGTATCCAGTATTTGCAATTTTTACATCTTTTCATTTCTAACCTCCTTATGTTTTACCATTCTATTTTTCATTCCTTACAAAAACATTTAATACATCACTATATTTAGTAAGCGCTTTTCCTATGTCACCATTCTTTGAACTCATACTAAAAATATAATCTCCAATAATATTACTAAAAGATTTAATTTCATCTTTTGAATATTCTCTATTTTCACTTTTTATTCCTATTTCTTGTAATAATTCTTTATTTTTCTTAGATAAATCATTTTCTAAATTCATTTTTTGGTCTCTCCTTTTATTGTTTTATATATGAAAAATATATCATAATAAATTACTTTTTTCAACAAAAAACTAGCAGAAAAACTTTTTCTGCTAGTCATTATCTTCAAAATAGCTTTTAAGTGTAGAAATAAACTTCAAATATATTTTAAGTTCTTTTTTAGTACTGTTATCTAAAAAATTATCTATTGTTTTTCTTGTTGTTAAATTTTTTGTTTCGCTATTTCCATACAAAATATAATCTGTAGTTGTCCCTGTTGCACTGCATATTTTATTTAAAGCTTTAATGCTGATATCTAATGTGCCTGTTTCTAATTTTCATAAATGATTTTCTGATAAACCACATCTTTCGGCAAATAATTGTCTTGATTCATGGTAAATTTCTTCTCTAATTTTTCTTATTCTCATTCCAATTTTTACTGCATCTAAAACCATAATTAGCCTCCTTCTTCCTAATACTACTATTTTATCTTCCTTTATAAGAATATTACACTCCTTATTACTGACAAAATATATGACAAATAGGAATTTAAAATTGTTAAAAGTCAGTAAAATGCAATACTTTTAAAATTATATATTTTCTAATAGCTGACATAATACGATAAACTACACTACTTTTCGACAAATTTTGCACTTTTCTTTTTGTATAATGCCTGTGGGTTTATATGCCTATTTAGGAAGAATATAAATTGAAGGTGCAAAAGAGTATTAAAAAAATACGAATGATATTTATATTTTAGTGCTAGATAGGTACAATAGACTCATTTTTTATATGTTTTAAAGGAAGGAGGTTTTATTTTTATACTTCAATCAAGTATTCCTCTTAGATAGGAATATCAAACCCAAATTTAAGATTTGGGAGGAATACTTATGGGAGATAAAAATAACTATAAGCAAGAAAGGTTTGATAGTTTCCTAAATAAAACTATAATTCTATCATCTAGAACTTATTTCAAAAAACAATCAAATATTAGTAATAAAGAAAAAACAATTGTAGATAATGAGGATTATTCTGCTTATTTACAAGATTTTATTGCGAGTGATGTACACTTGTCTGATATTGACACAATTGATTTGTCTTTACAATTAAAAAATGCCCTTAAATCACTGACTGCTATCGAACAGTCGGTGATTTTTTTGCTTTTTCAAGAAGAATTATCACAAGATGAAGCAGCTAAAATACTTGAAATATGGTCTAAATCTGTTAGCAGAATAAAAGTACGAGCTATTGAAAAATTAAGAAAATATTTGTTCTCTAAAAAGTTATTTTTATCTGTTTTACATATGGGAAGAGGAATTTTTGGAATAGATTTCGGCTCTTTAGCATTTTGTATTTGCAATGATAAAATCGATGCCTATATAGGTAAATATTTTAAATTATATAACAGAACTTTCCAATATATTACGAGTGACAGTATAAAAGAATTATTTTTAAATGCTAGAAGAGATAATAATGTTAGATTTGATTTTTCAACATATGATACGGCTTTAGAAATTAATAAAACAAATCTAAATACGGGAGATAAAATTTGTTATGATGCGTGTCAAAATTATTTTTTAGATGTTCCTGGAATTCCATTTGCTTATTCAATGACGAGGCAGATGGTTGATTCCTATAAAAATGGAATATTGAAAAACGTTTTCACTACTAGAGAAGGTATGGCTACTGCAGGTAATGATATTTTTTTAAGATTATGGTATGAAGTTTCTTTTTTGGATATTAATTTTAAATGTATGCCATATATTTATAATACAAATACAAAATGGGTTCCTTACAATAAAGGCGGTGATTTTAGAAAGTGGTATGGTAATAATTATTATATTGTTTATTGGCTTGAAGATGGTTTGGCTATAAAGAATAATAAAGACATGAAAACCGGGAGAGTTAGGTCCCACAATTATAATGGTGAATATGCGTTTAGAAAAGGATTAACATGGTCTTCTATTAGCGCTGGAAATATATCTGTCAGATGGTGCGGAGAAGGATTTTTATTTGATTCTAAAGGAGCAAAAGGGTTTGCAGCAAATGATAATATCCTATATGGTATATTAGCCTTTCTAAATAGTTCAGTAACAATGGAATATTTAAAAGTATTAGCACCTACAATGGATTATAAGGTTGGAGACATTTCTATGCTACCATTTAGTAATCATTTGTCCCAAAAATCTTTTTTAACTAACGTAAAACAATGCATTAATTATAGTAAAAAGGATTGGGATTCTTTTGAAACTTCGTGGGACTTTAAAGTACATCCACTTGTAAAGAATCATGCTTCTACTATTGGTGAGGCATATAATCTTTGGTCAAAAGAATGTGAAGATAGATTCAATACATTAAAGAGTAATGAAAAAGAATTAAATAGAATCTTTATTGAAATCTATGGATTACAGGGTGAATTAGATCCTTATGTAGAAGATAAGGATGTAACTGTTCGAAAAGCTGACTTAGCTAGAGATATTAAATCATTCATATCTTATGCTGTTGGTTGTATGTTTGGACGTTATTCATTAGATGTTGAAGGATTGGCATATGCTGGTGGTGAATGGGATAATAATAAGTATTCAACTTTTATACCAGATAATGATGATATTATTCCAATTTGTGATGAGGATTATTTTGAAGATGATATCTTAACAATGTTCATTGAATTTGTAAAAGTTGTGTATGATTCTGATACATTAGAAGAAAACTTGCAATTAATTGCGAATGCTTTAGGTGGTAAAGGAACACCTAGAGAAGTATTACGCAATTACTTTTTGAATGATTTCTTTAAGGATCATTGTAATACATATCAAGTAACAGGATCTGGTAAACGACCTATTTATTGGTTGTTTGATAGTGGAAAGAAAAATGGTTTTAAAGCATTAGTTTATATACATAGATATACACCTGATCTAATTGCAAGAATGAGAACGGGGTATATACATCCCCAACAAGCTCGTTATAGAACTCAAATTGAAATGTTACAAGGACAAATTCATGATGCTTCTAATTCAAGTGAAAAGGTCAAGTTATCTAAACAATTTAAGAAAATTAATGAGCAATTATTAGAATTGAATAAGTATGAAGAAGTTATTCACCATTGGGCAGATAAAATGGAACCAATGGATTTAGATGATGGTGTTAAAGTAAACTATGCTAAATTTCAAGAATTGTTAGCTAAGATAAAGTGAGGAGGTATATTGTTTGTGAAAAAGGTTATAATTAACACTTTCAACGATGACGTTGATAAAAATGCGTACATGAATTGGAGATTAAATCATCATGAACCAATTCAAAATATGATAGTTATGGCTGATGGATACATGACAAGTGTTATAGTAAATGCAAAATCATGTTTAGAAAATACTTTTGATAAAACAGCTGACATTTTAATTTTTCCTATGTTTTTTTCACTTAATCAAGGTATTGAATTATATTTAAAATCTATTTGCTGGTCTTTGAACATTTTATTAAATTACAAGTCAAAATATGGAAAGAATCATGATATAAGAAATATTTGGTTTTTAGTAAAAAATAAAATTAACGAATTTGGATTCAATGAAGAGAGACCTGAAGATTCTTTTAATAAAATGGTCAAGAATATTGAACCTTATCTAAATGAACTTGCCAATTATTTAAAAAAAGATAACATAAATGATTATCATCATAATATAGATTTTAGTCGTTATCCTGTAAATAATAGAGATGAATATCATTTTTTTGTCAATCAATTTGACAATGTAACAGTAGATTTAGAAGTTATAAAAAAATTTGCTACACAGATTAATGGAGATTTAAAGTGCTTAACAGATTACTACTATGGGTTGGTAGTTGAAAGCTGGTAGCAAGAATAGAAAAATAAGTAGGAGGTTCGGTATGGCTATCGAAGATATAAAAAAAGAATTGGAACAAAGGTTTGCTGAACCTTTAGATGAATTCTATAAAAGACGAATTATCTTTTGGAATGATGAAGATAGCGAGTTTATTGATGAAGTTAAAGATTTAGAATTATCTAATGCTAAGGTATTAATATTAGATGATTCTAATCAATTTATTTCAAAAAAGTTATTATCTAATGATGATTTAGAAAATAACTATTTAGTTTACAATTCTTTAAATGTAAATCAAGAACATGATTGGTTTTTGGATATAAAGTTATATAGTGATGAATATCGTGCTGATAAAACTTCAAGATTAATGCAAGAAATGAATATTTTAAATATTCCTGAGTTAAGAAAAGAAGTAAGAAAATTTAAAGGTTTCTTTAAGGCTACCAGTAGGCGTAAATTGATTTCTTCTTTTGAAGGATCAATTGACAGTAAATCTACATTATATATGTCTATATTATCGGCTATTGCATCTGTTAAAGATAGAAAACCAGATTATATTATAAAATCAGTAATGTCATCAGGAACGGATTTAGAAAATCCAATTAAATTAGATTTATTAAAATATGGTGCTACAGGATTATTTTGGTCTATGGTACATAGAACAACAGGATTCAATAAATCAGAAAATATTGATGATTTAACAAATCATGTTGTATTGAGTGCAATTTCTAGAACGATATCTAGTAATGTATTAGATGGCTTAGAAGATAAATATTCTGATAAATATAGTGGTTTTTGTTACGATTTAATTTTTAATTGGTTGCATAGTAGTGATAAGGATTTATTTAAGCATGTCGGTGAGTATGTTACAAGTAATCTTCATTTGATTGATCGTTTTAATCAATTTGAAATTAAAGATTTAGAAGATACAGATGTTTTACCAATTATTGATGAAATCATTTTATCAAAGCTTATGTATTTAATTTTTACTAGAACAATTGATAGTGATTCTATTATTAGTATTGTTGAAAAGAGAAGAACATCTTCTTGGTATGAAGATTATTCTTACTTCTATGATGGTATTTACCAAGTAGCATTAATGAATAAGTTTTACCTAGATCATGTAAATAGTTTCCATCATGTGAATGCTAAAGAAATGTGGGAAGCTTATATAAGTGATTATTATCAAATGGATAGTTTGTATAAAGAATTTCATATTGCTTTTTCGATGTGTTTACAAACACTTCATCCTTCATTGGATGATGGGTTTAAGGATTTAGCTGATTATGTAGAAAAAGAATATAAAAATTGGTATTTAGATAAACTCGCATCTAATTGGAATAAAATCATTGAAGATGATTTAGGTGCTACAGGTAAAATTAAAGGAATACCACAACAAATTGATTTCTTTCAAGATGTTGTTAAAAATGTAGATGGGAAAGTATTTGTGATTATATCGGATGCTATGCGATATGATGTTGCTTATACACTTGCTAAACAATTAGAAATTGAAAAAAGAGCTGATGTTGAAATAAGTGCTCAGCAAGCTATTTATCCAACCATTACTAAATTTGGTATGGCTGCATTACTACCACATAGAAAACTCGAAGTGGTTAACAAAAATGATTCGTTAAAAGTTTTGATTGATGGTCAAATAAGTGAAATGAGTAATCGAGAAAATATATTAAAAAGATATGTTGAAAATAGTATTGTTTTAAAATATAAAGATGTTATTTCTATGAAACGTGTTGATAGGAGAGAAGCTTTTAAAGGAAAAGATGTCATTTATATTTATCATGATATAATTGATGCATATAGTCATAATGATGAATCATTTGTGTTCGAAGCGTGCGATAAAGCAGTTAATGAGATAATGAATCTAATAAGTATTATAGATGCTGATTTGCATGGGATTAACGCAATTATTACATCTGACCATGGTTTTTTATATACATATCAAGAATTAAATGAAGAAGATAAAATGGATAAATCATCATTTAAAAAAGATATCGTTGAACAAAGTCGACGTTATGTTATTACCACTGAACAAGCTAAACCAGACTTTCTAATGCCAATTAAAGGTATTTATAATAATTCTAATTTATTAGGATTTTCTCCAAGGGAAAATATACGTATTAAAGGAAGGGGTGGCTTAAAATTTGTTCATGGAGGTACAAGTTTACAAGAAATATGCGTTCCCATCATAAAATACAAGTCATTGAGATCTACGAATAAGTCATACAAAATTAATAAAGACAAATATGATATTAAACCAGTTACAATTTCATTACTATCTTCAAATAGAAAGATAAGCAATATGATATTTAACTTAAGTTTTTACCAAAAAGAAGCAGTAAAAGATAACTATATTGCATGTAATTATATGACTTATATTACAGATTCGGTTGGTAATGAAGTAAGTGATAGACAAAAAATTATTGCGGATAAAACAAGTACTATACCTAAAGATAGAGAATTTAAATGCATATTTAATTTAAAATCTCAAAAATTTGATAATACTGAAACGTATTATTTAGTTATTGCTGATGAAGAAGGAATTCAAGTTCCTATTAAAGAAGAAATGCAAATTGATATTGCGATGGCAATTGATGATTTTGAGTTCTTTGATTAAAATTAAAGAGCATCATGCTCTTTATATGAAATGATGGGTTTTAATGTTAGGTTCAACTCCTAACCATTTCATCATAGTATATTTTACAAAAATGTAAGGAGGATATATGACAGATAGAGAAGAATTAAAACAAAAACTACGTGATAATTTTGCTGGTAAGATAGTAAGAAAAGATTTAACTAAAAAAATCAAAGAAGGAGCTAATGTTCCCGTCTATGTGTTGGAATTTCTTCTTGGTAAATATTGTGTATCAGATGATGAAGATATCATTGAGCGAGGAATTAGTAAAGTGAAGAAAATATTAGAAAAAAATTTTGTACGTCCCGATGAAGCACAAAAGACTTTATCGATTTTGCGCTCAAAAGGATTTTATTCAGTTATTGATAAAATCACAATCAATTTAAATATCAAAACTGATACATATGAAGCAGAGTTTTCAAATTTAGGTATTAAAAATATACCAATTTCAGCCGAATATCCTGAAAAGTATGATCGATTATTATCAGGTGGTATTTGGTGTATGGTTCAACTTGAATATGATTATAATGAAGAAGATAAAAAATCAAGTCCTATTAAGATTGCTAAATTGAATCCAATTCAAATGCCGCATGTTGATATTAATGAATTAAAAGAAGGACGAAAAGCTTTTACCAAAGAAGAATGGATAGACATACTTCTCCGTTCTATTGGTATGGAACCAGATGAATTAACAGAAAGAGAAAAATGGTTATTATTACTTCGTTTAGTACCATTAGTAGAAAATAATTATAATTTGTGTGAATTAGGTCCTAGAAGTACTGGTAAATCACATATTTATAAAGAAATATCGCCAAATAGTATCTTAGTTTCTGGTGGTCAAACGACAGTAGCAAATCTTTTCTATAATATGGGTAAAAGAACAATTGGTTTAGTTGGATTATGGGATTGTGTAGCTTTTGATGAAGTTGCAGGAATTAGGTTTAAAGATAAAGACGGTATTCAAATTATGAAAGATTATATGGCATCAGGATCCTTTGCAAGAGGAAAAGAAGAAAAATCAGCTAGTGCTTCAATGGTTTTTGTTGGCAATATTAATCAAGATGTTGATATATTATTGCAAACTTCTTCGCTATTTGATCCATTTCCTCCTGAAATGGGAATGGATACAGCTTTTTTAGATCGTATTCATTGTTATTTACCTGGTTGGGAAGTGCCTAAATTTAGACCTGATCATTTTACTGATGATTATGGATTTATTACTGATTATTTTGCTGAATTTATTAGAGAATTAAGAAAGACTCAAGAAAGCGATGCCTTAGATAAGTATTTTAAATTAGGTAAAAACTTAAATCAAAGAGATACGATTTCAGTTAGAAAAACAGTATCAGGATTAGTTAAATTGATTTATCCTAATGGTAAATATGACAAAGAAGAATTAGAAGAAATTATCCGAATTGCTTTAGAAATGAGAAGACGTGTTAAGGAACAATTAAAGAAGATAGGCGGAATGGAATTCTACGATGTTAATTTTTCATATATTGATAATGATACATTTGAAGAAAAGTATGTATCAGTACCAGAACAAGGTTCTAGTACTTTAATTCCTGAGGGAATTTGTAATCCAGGACATATTTATACTGTTTCAAGTGGTAAATCAGGCATGATTGGTTTATTTAGATTAGAAACACAAATATTACCTGGCAATGGTAAATTGACATGCAACGGAATTGGTAATGATAGAGAAGCCAGAGAAAGTACTCAAAATGCTTTTAATTATTTAAAAGCAAATAGTAATAGAATAAGTCAATCAATAAGTACAACAACTAAGGATTATATTATTCAGTATCAAGACTTACAAGGTATTGGTATGACAAATAAATTATCTTTACCAACATTGATTGCAATATGTTCAATTGCTTTAACAAGACCAACACTTAGTTCATTAGCAATATTAGGTGATATTAGTGTTAGTGGAACTGTCTCAAAAGTTGATAATTTAGCTAATACATTACAAGTATGCTTGGATTCAGGAGCAAAAAGGGTTTTGTTACCTATTACATCAGCTGGTGATTTGGGTTCAGTTCCTCCTGAACTTGTTGGATGCTTTAATTTGATTTTCTTTAATGATGCAGAAGATGCTGTTTTTAAAGCATTGGGGGTGGAATAGGCAGGCGGTTTATTTTTTACAAGGATATTACAATAATAAATTATGAATATGTAAAGGAGATATAAAATGTTAGATAGTATTAATACTAAAAGAAAAAGTGATGATTTTGAAGAAAAAATAAAGGAAGTGTATGATAAATATTGTGAGATGGATATAGACGAAAAGTATTTAGAATTATGGAATTCTTTTGTGGAATTAATAGAATATATTCAACAAATTGATTCGGGAAATGAAATGTCTGCTTCTGAAGCGATTAATTTAATGAAGGAATTGGGTATGTCTAATGATGATTTGAAAGATTTATTAATGGCAAGTATGAAAAATGGATAAAAAAAAGATTACTAGTGTTTCAAACTTTATTGAAATAATTGAGCAATTTCAGTCTAAAAATCTTTTAGGGCAAATTTATTATCGAGGACAACACAACGGACTCAAACAAAATTGGAAATTAATACCATCATTTTATAGAAAAAAGAAAACACATGAGAGAATACCGTTCTATAATGATTTAAACGAGGAATTGAATAGTATATATAAATTTGTTGAAAAAAATGTAGATTATTTTAATAATATTGATTTTAGTGATATTATAAGTATATTAAATATTTTACAACATTATGGTTTTCCTACAAGAGTATTGGATGTGACAAATAATCCATTAGTGGCATTATATTTTGCTTTAGAAAATATTGAACCTACTGACAATCCGGTTGTTTATCTTATTAAAAGTAATAAATGTTATTCTGGATATTTTACAAATCAAATGCTGAATGATTTTTATTATGAAGAAAAAGTCAAAGACAAAGTTGTAATGGTCAATGGAAGTGTGTTATCTGACAGAATTAAGAATCAAAAAGGTGATTTTATTCTTTTTTTTGAAGAAGAAGATATTCATTCTATAGAAAATTTCAGGATAGAAGAAATTTCTATAGAAAAAGCTGCACTAAAAAAGATAAAAAAAGAATTAGACATTCTAGGAATAAATAAGAGTACTATTTATCCTTCTTTGGAGGAGGAATCCACAAAATTCACAGCATTGTTAGATAATTCTGAAGAAGAATTTATTAAAATGGCAAAGTATTTTAATTTTGGAATAAACAAAGCTAATAATGTTATAAAAAATGATCTCAACAAAAATAGAAAATATCTAAAAAAGCCTGGTGCTATTGCTACAATTAATACAAAAAATCGAAAAAGAAAATAGAATTATTTATAATGATATTTTATTTTCTTCCGCTTATTAGCTTATGTGTAAACTTCATTTCATTTGATACCACTTTTGCATAATGCTATGATTAAGAGAAAAAAGCAAACGCTTAGGAGGAAAAAGGAATATTTGATAAATTATTTGAACCGATACAGATTCGTGGTATGGAATTAAAAAATCGTATTATGATGTCTGCGATAGGTACGCATGAAAGTGTGGAAAGCGAAGGCAGAAAAAGTGTTATAGATAAGTTGATTGCTTATCATGTAGCACGTGCTAAGGGTGGCAATGGTTTAAATACGGTTGAGGTTACTGCTGTTGACAAAGCAAGTGCACATTTTGGATTTTTATTTATAGCTGAAGATAAGTATACTAATGGCTTAAAAAAATTAAATGATGTAGTACATGATGCTAGTGATAAAACATGTATTCAACTTTGGCAAGGAGGTTTAGCTGTTGCTTTAGATTAAAAATCAAAAATTCTAGTTCCAAATGATATACCATTAAATGCAGAATATACTGTGCAAGAAATTACTTTTGAAAGATTATTAGATGTCATTAATAAGTTTGGTGAGGTAGCTGAATGTTCAGTTGAAGCTGGATTTGGTTTTTTAGAATTTCATTGCGCTCATAATTATTTACCACACTCAATGCTTTCTAGTGGAATCAATCATCGAAGTAATGAATGGGGTGGGAGTTTTGAAAATCAATAGAAGTTTCCACTTTAATGTATTAAAGCTATTCGTCAAAATATACTAGAAGACATGCCTCTATTTTTGAAAATAGATTGTCATGATGATATGCTTGAAAGTGGATTAATTCTTAAAGAAGTGATTGACTTTTGTAAAGATGCCAAAGATTATGGTGTCAATGTTTTAAATATATCACGTGGAAATATTATAACAGCTGTAACTCTTTATGAAGTAGCTCCTGTAGATATTAAAAATGAATTCAATGTAGAAGATGGTGAACGTATTCGTAAAGAAACAGGAATGTTTACAATGCCTTGTGGATGTATCAATACTCCTGAATTTGCTGAAAAGGTATTAGAGGATGATAAAGCAGACTTAATTGTAATGGCGCGTGCGCAACTTGCTGATGCTAATTTTTGTAATAAAGCTAAAAATGGTCAAGTGAATCAAATTCGTTATTGTGTTGGATGTAATCAAGGCTGTTATGATTACTTCTGTAATTCTTTGTATGATCCAAGTATCAAACATATTACGCGAATAAGAAATCCAGGATTATTAGAAGAAGCAACAGATAGTCTCTCTATGACTTCACATCCTAAAAAAGTTGTTATTGCAAGTGAAAAAGAATATTTATAGGATGGTGTTATTATGGTAGTTGTTTTAAGTCAAATGACACAAGTGATTATGAAAAACTTGACATATCAACTCATATTATTGGTAATTGTAAAAAAGCAAATGTTGCTTTGGTGCGTTTAGAGATGCATGTTATGCAGTATTAGATATTAATAAATAATAATAAAACAGGATGAACAACAATTCTGTTGTAATATTCCTGTTTTTAAATTATTTTTAGAATTAGTATGGAACAATTATTAAATATGATAAAATTAGATAAAAGAAAGTTGATTATAATAATTTAAAACCAAAGGAGATATGTCTATGTATTTTAAAGAACCGTTTGACAAAGAAAAAATTGTAAAACAACATGAAGAATTATTAAATATTTTTAAAGAAGATCTTTCAAATCTATCTGATAAAACAATCAAGAAACATATACAAAATGTTGATTTCTTTATCAATGAATATTTATTAAATCGTAATAATGCAAATTATGAAGAAGTTAATAATGAAGTTGATTTGTTCTTTAGAGATTTCTTTATTAGAAAATGTATGTGGTCTTCACCAAATTCTATAAAAGAAACAGCAGCTAGTTTTAAAAAGTTTTATAAATCAATGATGAATCATGATAAATTTAAAAAAGATGACTATAAATGTTTATGCGATACCATTAAAGATGAAATGAAATCTTGGCAAGAATCATGTGATTACTATGATAGTGGAAAACCAAATTGGGATCCGTTTAAATTTTAAAGGTAGGGTAATAAGAATTGTATAACGATAAGATTGAAATAGAAAGCCCTTATGGACATATTACCATTAGCTATGGTCGACATGATAAGCATCGAGTAAGAGTTCTTGATATAGATGGTGGTATGGAATCAGCAACTTATATAGAAGAAGAATTACAAAATGAATTACTTTTTGAATATATGTATTTATTTGATTTAATGTTTGATGAAAATTATTTAGAAGATAGACAAATTAATGATGTTTTATTAATTGGTGGTGGTGCTTTTCATTATCCCAAATATTTTTTAGCACATCATCAAGGAAATATTGATGTTGTTGAAATTAACAAAGTTCTTTATGATATTTCTAATAAATACTTCTATTTAGAAGAAACTATTAATAAATTTGATAAGAATAAAAATAGATTTCATTGTTATTTTGAAAATGGAAGAGATTATATAAATAGGAACAAAAAGAAATATGATGCTATTTTAAGTGATGTCTTTATTGGTGAAAATTTAGTATTAGAACTTCATTCATTGGAAGCAATCAAAAGAATAAAAGAATCTTTAAACCCACAAGGAATTTATATAACAAATATCATTGGGTCATTAAGTGGTAAATATAGTCAAAATATAAAGAATGTTGTAAAAACACTTAAACAATGTTTTAAATATATTTATGTCTTTAAAGCACAAGAAAAGAATGAGCATCAAAATAGACAAAACTTAATCGTTGTTGCAGTAGATCAAGAAGTTCATTTTAATATTGTAAGTTATCATAATATTAATCAAAAGAGATATCATCAAGGAATGATCAATCATGTTGATGATATTGATTACACAAATGGACATATTTTAAGAGATAAAAATTTATTATAATTATTGTTTTATCTTAAAAAATATGATAAGTTTAATCCATGGGAATGAGGTTCTCCCTCGATTTATATCGAAACCGCTATTTGGCTAATGACTTCTGTGTAATACACAGGGTGATTAGCTTTTTTTGTAGGAGGAAACATGGAAAATAAAAAAGAATTATTAAAGTATATGATATTTGCAGGTGTTATGGGAACCGTTGTAGGAGGTATTGATACTGTTTTTGGTAAAGGACTTATTTTAATAGGTGAGATACGAAATAAATATTTTTGGTATTTAATTCCTTTTTTACCAATTGCAGGAATAGTGATTACTTGGCTTTACTATCACTTTAATGAACTGAGTTTAAAAGGAATGACACTTGTCTTTGAAACAGGTCAACAAAAAAGAAAAGGGATTCCTTTAGCACTTATTCCTTTAGTTATGATTGGAACATGGTTAACTCATTTATTTGGAGGAAGTGCAGGTAGAGAAGGAGTGGCTGTACAAATTGGAGCGACGCTCTCTCATTATTTTACAAAATATTTTCATTTTCCTAAGAATGGAAAAGTTTTGTTGATTACCGGAATGGCAGCTGGATTTGCTGGATTATTTCAAACACCACTTACTGCTTTGTTTTTTGCTATGGAAGTTATGGTTATAGGTAAAATAGAGTATGAAGCTTTACTTCCAGGGGTTATAGCATCTTTTACTGCTTCGTATACGACGCATTTTTTAGGATTGGAAAAGTTTAGTGTAAATATTCAACAAAGTATTAATATGAATGATTTAAAAAATATGATGTTAATGATTCTAGTAGGAATTATTTTGGGAATTGTTGGAAGAATATTTTCAACGTCGTTGAGTGCTTTAAAAACATTTTTTAAAAATAAAATAGAAAATCCCTATAAAAGAATAGGTTATATTTCTATTTTATTAGTGATAGGGCTAATGATTTTTAAAGGAAGATACAGTGGCTTAGGCACAAATTTAATTGATTTATCATTTTATGGAAATGTGACTTATTATGATTGGTTTTTAAAACTTATTTTTACTGTTGTAACTCTTGCAATTGGATTTCAAGGTGGAGAAGTAACACCCTTATTTTCAATAGGAGCAACTCTAGGATTTATACTTGCCCCAATTTTTCATTTGCCTATTGAATTATGTGTAGCTTTAGGATATACGGGAGTTTTTGCTTCAGCAACAAATACTTTAATTGCACCAATGATGATAGGTTTAGAAGTCTTTGGTGGGCATCAAATGATAGCATTTCTTATTATATGTATTTTTGCTTATTTAGTTAATGGAAATAAATCTATATATACTGCCCAAATCAAAAATTTTTAACAAACATTACATGATGAAAGGCTTTACATTTTGCTATTTCAAAGATAAAATAGTAATGGTGATGGAAAATGAAATTTGATGAATTATTTACAAAATTAAAGGTGAATCCATTAAAACTCATTGAGTCAATTGTTCATGCTGATGGATCATCAGTTATTTTGTTTAAAAATAGAAAAAGTGAAATCTTATATGTTAATGATCAGTTTTATCAAAAACATCCACAATTTAAAAATAATAAGGAAGCAGTTATTGGTAAAACTGATTTTGATTTGTTTCCGGATTCACAAGAACACGCTAAACAAGCTTTTGAAGATGAACAACGTGTCATGGAAACAGGACAAGCAATTAATGTTGTAGAAACTGAAGGAAAAAATCATGATGGCTATACGATTATTGCACATACAAGAAAATATCCGTTATATGATAGTCAAGGAGAAACAATCGGTGTTTTTGTTATTACAGAAGATATGACAAGTGATGTAAAGGCACTTAGAGAAAATCAAGAAAAAGCCAAAATTTTAACAAAGCTTAATGTTGAACTTTCACAAGAAAACGCTATAGATGCTTTAACACAACTTTATAATCGACGTTTTATTCATGCAGAATTAGATACGTTGCATAAAGAATATTTAGAAAATAATACACCATTTTCTATTTTGTTATTAGATTTAGATAACTTTAAAAGTGTTAATGATAATTATGGACATCATATTGGAGATGAAGTTATTAAACATGTTGGAACTGTTTTAAATAATATTAAACATCAAAAATATCCAACTATGGAGCCATGTCGTTATGGCGGAGACGAATTTTTAGTTATTCTACCAGCTTATCAAAAAGATGGGGCAGTTTCAATTGCTAGAGATATTAAAGATGCCTTTGATCATGTTATTTTACATGCTGGTGCTTATCATGATATCGTAAGATTAAGTATTGGCGTTGCTGGTATTCGTGATGAAGAAACAATACAAGATTTATTAAATAAATGTGATCAAAGAATGTATATTTCAAAAAGAGATGGAAAACATCGTATTACTTATTGATGATAGTGTAAAAAGCTATCATCATTTTTTATTTTGAGATATAATAAAATCAACAAGGAAGTGATAAAAATGTATGAGGCAATCAAACAACTTGCACAAAAATACCATCAAGAAACAATTAATCAGCGCCGAGATTTTCACCACTTTGCTGAAAGAGGCTGGTTAGAAATACGTACAGCATGTCAAATTGCAACTACTTTAGAAAACTTAGGTTATGAGGTTTTAGTAGGAAAAGAAATTATGGATAAAGATGCGCGTATGGGATTACCGCCAGAAGCGATTTTTAATATTAATTATTTACGTGCTAAAAAAGAAGGGGCAAATCCTAAATATTTAGAACAAGTTAAAAATGGAATGACAGCTGTTGCAGGTATCTTAAAAAACGGTGTAGGGCCTGTTGTAGCTATTCGTTTTGATATTGATGCTTTAGGGCTTGTTGAAGATTCAACAGATGGGCATTATCCAAAACAAGAAGGTTTTTCTTCTTGTCATTTAGGAGCGATGCATGCTTGTGGACATGATGGTCATGCATCTATTGGTTTAACAACTGCTAAAATATTGATGGAGCTTAAAGAACACTTACATGGGACTTTGAAAATTATTTTTCAACCGGCTGAAGAAGGTGTAAGAGGAGCAAAATCCATTTGTGAAAGTGGTTTTTTAGATGATGTCGATTATATTTTTGCAGCGCATATTATGCCTCGTGTTAAAGATTACGATCTTTATTTTGGAATGAATGAATCATTTGCAACAACGAAATTAGATGTCATTTATCATGGAGTTTCAACACATGCGGCAGAATCTCCACAATTCGGTAAGAATGCATTGCTTTCAGCAGCTAACTGTATTATTAATTTGCATTCGATTCCTCGAAACAGTGATGGACAAACACGTGTCAATGTAGGAACGGTTCATGCAGGAACAGGTAGAAATGTTGTTCCTGATACAGCAAAACTTGAAATAGAAGTACGTGGTGTAACGACAGAATTAAATCGTTATATGGAAATTTATGCAAGAGATATTATTAATGCTTGTGCATTGATGCATGATACTGTTGTTGAAATTAAACAAATGGGAAAAGCTTTTGCGCTCAATTGTGATGAAGATTTTATGAATCAAATACGAAATATTTGTGTTAAAGAAATGCCCGATTTAAAATTACCTCCAGAAAATTTAAATCCATTAGGAGGTAGTGATGATTTTTCTTATATGATGGAATATGTACAAGTTCATGGGGGTAAAGCTACTTATATGAAATTATTAACAGATATTACAGCTTCACCTCATAACACATCATTTAATTTCAATGAAGAAGTACTTAATAAAGGACCTAGAATTATGGCCTCTATTGCTTATACATTATTAAAATAAAGAAGATAACGATGATAGAATTTAAATCTGATACACAATTATTAATTGAAGGAAAAAATTTAAATGAAGATGAAATTAGTGAATACTTTACAACACATTTTAAGGGAGATTGCTTGTTAGCTGTTGAAGATGATGAATTGATTAAAATTCATTTTCATACAAATGAACCATGGAAGGTTTTAGAATATTGTTCAACACTTGGTGAAGTCTATGATATTGTTATTGAAGATATGGATCGACAATCAAGAGGATTAAAAGGATAAAGATGCGAAAGCATCTTTTTTAAGTTATTAAAAAATGTTATAATTGCGAAGCTATTTATAAATAAAAAAGAGTTTTTAATGATTGGAGGTAACCATGGTTAATATATTTGATACATTACCAAGAAACTTTTTTAATATATTTAATACAGCTGATCGTGTTGTTATCAGTGAATGTATTTGTGTTCTTTATGAGTATATTAAGGATGATGCATCCTTTGCATCTTTAAAAGAAAACTTGATTTATGAGTTAACAAAATATTTTAGTAGTCACTTAATTGAACTTGAAGAACTTCAAAGTCAATCACCAAGAGAGCGCGCACTTTATGTCTATCGAAGATTAAAAGAATGTGGATGGTTAAGTGAAGAAGTTGGTGAAAATTACCATGTTTATGCTAGTTTTGAAGATTATGCTATTAGTATTATTGAAACTTTAATGAATTTAGAAGAAGACAGAGACATAGAATACTCAAGTATGGTTTATAGTATTTATTCGCAGTTTAAAAATTTTGATATTGAAAATGGACATAAGATTCTTGATGCACAATATAGTATGACAAAAAGTTTAATGACAAAATTAAAAAATTTGAATACAAATATTAAGCGTTATATCAAACGTCTTGTTCAAGATAATATGAAAAATGATTTAAATCAAATTTTAGATTCTTTATTAAGTGATTATCAATTAAAGATAGTAGATCGTGCTTTTTATAATCTAACAACTAAAGATCATCCTTTAAAATATCGTAATAGTATCATTTCTCAAATTCAAAGAATACAAGATGATCAAGCAACATCTGAAACGATTATAGGAAATATCATGCTTTCTAAAGATTTAACTTATCAAGAGGCAATGGATTTGTTTTATAAACAAACATCTTATATTATTGATGCCTTTGAAAGTATTTTAGATTTAATTAATGAAATCAATCGTAAAAATGAAAAGTTTGTTGCTTCAGCAACAAATCGTATTATGTTTTTAATGAATGTAAAAGAAGATATTGGTGGAAAAATCAATGACATCATTAAAGAAGGGCAAGAATGTCCAGAAGTGTTTGATCAAGTAGCAACGATTTCAATTAATAAATACTTAGATCAAAATTCTTTATATTTACCACGACAAATAAAAAAAGTTAAAAATACGGATTTGATTTTAGATACACAATTAGATGAACAAACACGTTTAATGGCGATTGAAAAACTAAAACAAAATAACAGAGAATATCTCGGAACTGTACTTGACACAGTGACTGATCTCAT
>ENA-OPSV01000512-OPSV01000512.1-human-gut-metagenome-genome-assembly--contig:-NODE-512-length-31172-cov-3.670598_pt1 | contig 31172 bp, 19 predicted proteins | sample MGYA00241460_ERZ501912 | MGnify/ENA primary metagenome ERZ501912 (study PRJEB25962, sample SAMEA2042402) | human gut metagenome | biome: human gut; feature: human-associated habitat; material: faeces...
AATATTCGTATCGTCGGGACTTTTTTATGGTTCGGAAAGCTTTTACATAAATAAATGCGTATATTGCGGCAAGCTTATAATTTTAGAGTTTATGGAATATACCTTACTGATACTTCTATTACTGATCATGATTTGGATAAACTTGCGTAATAAGATATCCAAATCACAAGAGAAAACGGAGGAATTGTTGAAAGAGATCGCTGCCTTGCGTAAACGTTTGGAGAATAGTCCGGAAGTTGTGGACGAGATAAAGGAACCGGAGCCTGAGATCTTGAAAGAGCCGGAAGTTTTCGTACAACCTGAACCGGTAAGGGCGATTGTCGAACCTGCTAAAAATCCTCAACCCCAGAAGGTGCGGAAGCCTGTCAATTATGAGAAATATATCGGTGAGAACTTATTCGGTAAAATCGGTATCCTGATACTCGTCTTGGGTATGGGGCTTTTCGTGAAGTATGCGATAGATAAGGAATGGATAAACGAGACCTTGCGTACGATCCTTGGCTTTGGGATGGGTGGATTACTTCTATTCGTGGCTTGGCGTTTGAAGGATTCCTATCGTACCTTTAGCTCTTTGCTGGCGGGAGGCGCTTTCGCGATCTTCTATGTAACGGTGGCGATCGCCTATCATTATTACGGGCTGTTTAGCCAAACGGTCGCTTTTATTCTGCTTGTGCTGTTTACCGGATTTATGTCGTCTTTATCTATACTCTATAATCGTAGGGAACTGGCAATTATCGCTTTGGTGGGTGGATTTATCGCTCCATTCTTAGTGGGTAGCGGAGATGGAAGTTATTGGGTGCTGTTTACCTATGTCATGATCTTGGACCTAGGAATGTTCGGGCTATCTATCTATAAGAAGTGGGGGGAATTGCCTGTAATTTGTTTTGCCTTGACTTGGATCGTCTTTGCGGGTTATACGTATGCTGCGGATCTGGATTTGATGGGAAGTGTCCAATTAACGCATTTACTTATTTTCTCTATCGCCTTCTATTTGATCTTCTTATTATCGGTCGCTTCCATCGTGCGAATCAATATCCGGGGGATCAATCAATATTTATTAGGAGTGATCGGATTGAACAATTTTGTATTCCTGTTCTTTGCCCTTTGTCTCCTGCAGAATATGGAGCTTGAGCGGAATTACAAAGGTCTGGTAACCCTTTTTGTTGCGGCTATTAACTTCGCTCTTTTCTTTTGGATCAAACGGAAAGGGGAACCTTTCACTTTCTTGATGCATACGTTATTGGGTATCGCTCTTACGTTCGTATCGGTGACGATCCCGATCCAACTGGAAGGGACCTTTATTACCTTGTTTTGGGCTTCAGAGGTAATGATTATTCTCTGGTTCTATAGTCGTTTCCGTCTGCGGGTTTACGAGATATTCGCTTGGGTACTTCCGGTCTTGACGCTGGGCTCTTACGGAATGGATGTCTTCCACGGATGTATGGAGGCTCGGTACGGAGATTCTTCCCTATTTATAAATGGCTTGTTCGCTACCGGTATTTTTACGGGGTTATCGTATTGGGTAGACGCTTGGTTGGTACGTCCGACAAGGATATCTACGAAAGGGCCTCTCTTGACGGGATGTGTCGTATTATATATAGCCTTTGTTTTCGATTTCTATTCATATGTAGATACTTCGATCGTGTCCTTTAGCTATATCGAGACATTTACGGTGGCGGTTTTATTTGCTGCGAATGTTTTATTAGGGAAAAGCTATTTGCCTGTGTCAAGAAATGCGGGGGGATACGGACTACTCTTGGGGCTATCTTTATCCCTGTTCGGAGGAATGTCTTTGTGGGTCGGGTATGATGATCTCTTTATTCCCCGGTTCCTGCTATGGGTTTCCTTGCTTTTAATCGGGGGGCATATTTTTGTCTTGGGGCGGTACTATTATAAGTCATTTGACGCAAGAGAAAAGCGTACGCATGGGATGACCTTATATATTTGTTTGCTGTCTACGATATTACTGGCCGTGGGAACGAATAATTTGTTGAATCAGTTGGGCTTGCCGGATGAATTAAGCGCAGGCTTCTCTATCTCGTTGAGTCTTGCCGGTTTTATGCAAATGGCGGTGGGAATGCGATTGCACCTGAAAGTTGTCCGGATGATTAGTTTGGCCACCTTCTCGATCGTATTGCTAAAGTTGGTGTTGGTAGATCTGTGGCTCTTGCCTACGATCGGGAAAGTGGTCGTCTTTATAATCTTGGGAGTTATCTTATTGGTTCTCTCCTTCTTGTATCAGAAGTTGAAAACCGTCTTGTTCGATGATAGCTTATAGGATATCCGCTAGTTTCTCCAGCCCCATGCTATGAGAGCCTTTGATCAAGATATGATAGCCCTTTAACGGCTGTTTCCGAAGCTCTTCCACCATTGCCTCCGTGGTAGCGAAGGGGGAGAACTCTTTGCCTACTTTAGAGAAATGCTCGCCGCAGAGGAACACCTTGTCGAACTGGCCTTTCTTGATCTGTTCGACAACCTCCGCGTGTAATTCGTCGCTAGTTGGTCCAAGCTCGCGCATATCTCCAAGGATGATGGCTTTAGGCTGTACGGGCATGGTGATGAAATTGTCCAGAGCTACTTTCATGCTACTCGGATTCGCGTTGTAAGCATCGATAATCAATTCGTTATTCTCGGTTTTCTTGAATTGGGAACGGTTATTGGTTGGCTCGTAAGCGGCGATAGCACGACTGATACGCTCTGCCGGGATCTTGAAGAAGCGGCCTACGGCGACGGCGGCCAATACATTATCTAGGTTATAACTACCGATCATATGTGTTTCGACGGTATGCAACTTTCCTTGTTGCTTCCAATTGAACACTAAGAAAGGATCGCAACTGACTACCTGTCCGGACGCAAAAGCATCATCCCCGTTTCCATATGTGATTTGTTCGATGCCTTTGGCGATAGACTGAAGGTACTCGTTCTCTTTCTTGATAAATATCTTGCCTTTGGAGCGACGGATATAATCATATAACTCCCCTTTTGTCCGGATCACACCCTCGAAAGAACCGAAGCCTTCCAGATGGGCACGGCCTACGTTCGTGATGATGCCATAGTTAGGATGGACGATATCCACTAATTCCTTGATGTCTCCCGGATGGCTGGCGCCCATCTCGATAACCGCCATCTCATGGTCATGAGTCAATCGGAGCAAGGTCAAGGGAACGCCAATATGATTATTGAAATTACCTTCGGTATATAGCAAATTGAATTTCGTTGAGAGTACGGCAGCCAATAACTCTTTGGTCGTGGTCTTGCCATTCGTTCCGGTAATCCCGATGATCGGCAACCCCAGTACCTTGCGGTGATGGTGCGCTAATTGTTGCAAGGTCTTCAGCACGTTATCAACAAGGATCGTGCGTTCGCCTATATAATAATCGGGATTGTCTATGACGGCATAGACACAGCCGGATGCCAAGGCTTTCCCGGCATATTGATTTCCGTCGAATTTATCACCTTTTAAGGCGAAGAAGATAGAACCCTTCGGACAGTTCCGGCTATCTGTCGTTATTTGAGGGTTATGTATAAATAAATCATAGAGGTCGATAATACTCATGACTGTATCGCGTTAAATATTTATTCCTGTCTAATTCGGCGCAAATGTAGCAATTAAATAAAGAATGAAGAATCTAGAAGGAGATTTTAAGAGAGAAACCTGTATCTTTGCTGGAAATAAGGAAAGATCATGTTAGATAAAATGCTCAATATTAGAGGGACACTCACTTCTTTAGCGACGCCGTTGGTGATGGGAATCTTGAATATTACCCCTGATTCTTTTTATGCGGGCAGCCGCAAACAGACCGAGACCGCTATCGAGGACCGTATCCGGGAAATCTTATCGGAGGGAGGAGATTGGATAGATATCGGTGGTTATTCATCCCGTCCGGATGCCGCTGAGGTTACGCCGGAGGAAGAGATGCGCCGTTTGGAGTTTGCCTTACATATATTAAATAAGCATTACCCGGATATCCCGGTGTCCGTAGATACGTTTCGTGCGGGGATTGCGCGTCGTTGCGTAGAGGAATATGGAGCAGCTATCATTAACGATATCTCCGGCGGTGAGTTGGATGCGGATATGTTCCAAACGGTAGCGGATTTGAAGGTGCCTTATATCATGATGCATATGCGTGGAACCCCTCAAACTATGCAGAGGCATACTGATTACCCGGATATGATGGAGGAGATCATGCTGTACTTTTCCCGGAAGGTACGCCAGCTTCGGCTTTTAGGGGTGAATGATATCATTCTCGATCCCGGCTTTGGTTTTAGTAAGACGTTGGAGCAGAATTACCAATTGATGAGCCATTTAAAGGAGTTCTCTATTTTTGAGTTGCCTTTATTAGTTGGAGTCTCCCGTAAAAGCATGATTTATAAATTACTGGGTGGAACCCCTGCGGATAGCCTGAACGGAACGACTGTATTGAATACGTACGCTCTCTTGAACGGCGCTAATATCCTTCGTGTACATGACGTGCGGGAAGCAGTGGAAGCCATTCGCGTCATAGGTCAAATGACCAACAAATAATTTTCAATTTTCAACTTTCAATTCTCAATTAACTATGTGGATGCATTTCGGTATAAAAGACTTGATTGACGTATTGCTGGTGGCTTTCTTCCTGTACCAGACCTATAAATTGATGAAAAGCTCAGGCACATTGGCTATATTCAGTGGAGTCGTATCATTCATCGTCGTATGGATCTTGATCTCGCAGGTATTGGAGATGCGGTTGATGGGGGCCATCTTGGATAAGTTTATTAGCGTAGGTTTCGTGGTTTTGGTAATCCTCTTCCAAGACGAGATCCGCCGTTTCCTGTTGGCGTTAGGTTCGCATCGGGGCTGGAAATTCCTAGGGAAACTTTTTTCCAAGCGAGGAGGCGATCCGGAGAAAGAAGGGAAGTTTGTCGCCCCTGTTGTCTTGGCTTGTATGAATATGGCCCGGAAAAAGACGGGTGCCTTGATCGTGATCCAGCAAGATATGGACTTGGCGATCTATGAGCATACGGGCGAAATGTTCAACGCCGATGTAAATGCCCGCTTGATCGAGAACATCTTCTTTAAGAACAGCCCGTTGCATGATGGTGCCATGATCATAGCCGATAACCGGATCAAGGCGGCCGGTTGTATCTTGCCGGTCGCCCAGAACGCTACCCTTCCCAAGGATATGGGATTGCGCCATCGTTCCGGGTTGGGGATGTCATTGGAGACAGATGCGCTGGTTATTATTGTCTCGGAGGAGAGAGGAAAGATCTCCGTGGCCCATAAAGGTAAGTTAAGTGTGAATGTGACAGCGGAAGAACTGCAACAAATACTCTCCGGGGAGCGGGAAGTGACGAATTACTGTTAAAAGATCTGAAACTGGTATCTCTATCTGTAATTCTTTTGCCTATTTTGTAAACTCTATATTGCATTATGCCTAATTTTGTAGCCGGATTACGAGTACAATTATTAAATAATATAAAATATCTTCCGCTATGGATTTAATGCAAGACATTATTGCGCGCGCTAAAGCTGACAAGCAGCGTATTGTTCTTCCCGAAGGTACCGAGGAAAGAACTCTTAAAGCTGCCGACCGATTACTGGCCGACGGTGTAGCAGACATTATCTTAATTGGAAACCCCGCTGAGATCAAGGAGTTGGCGGCAGGTTTCGGACTGAACCACATCGGTGAGGCAACTCTTGTCGATCCGAAAAATCACGAGAAGAAAGCCGCGTATGCAGACTTGCTTTTCCAACTTCGCCAAAAGAAGGGTATGACTCCCGAGAAGGCTGCGGTTTTAGTTGAAGATCCTTTGTTCTTGGCTTGCCTGATGATTAAGTCGGGTGACGCTGACGGTGAGATCGCCGGCGCTGAGAATACGACGGGTAATGTATTGCGTCCTGCTTTGCAAATTATCAAGACGGCTCCGGGCATGAAGTGTGTTTCCGGTGCGTTCCTTATGTTCACGAAGACTCCTCAATATGGGGATGATGGTATTTTGGTATTTGCCGATTGTGCGGTTATGCCGAATCCGAACGCGGAAGAGTTGGCTAGCATCGCCGCCGCTACGGCTCGTAATATCGTAGGCGTTGAGCCTCGTGTGGCTATGTTGAGCTTCTCTACGAAGGGTAGCGCTTCTCACGAGATGGTAGACAAGGTAGTGGAGGCTACTCGCTTGGCTAAGGAGATGGCTCCGGACTTGAAGATCGACGGAGAGTTGCAGGCCGACGCGGCTTTGGTTGAGGCTGTAGGTAGCAAGAAAGCTCCGGGTAGCGAGATCGCCGGTAAAGCGAATGTTTTGGTATTCCCGACTTTGGAGGTGGGTAATATCGCTTATAAGCTGGTTCAACGTTTGGGTGGCGCTGAGGCTGTCGGTCCTATCCTTCAAGGTATGGCCGCTCCGGTGAACGACTTGTCTCGCGGTTGTTCCGTAGACGATATTTATAAGATGGTAGCGATCGCTTGTAATCAATCCATCGGTTTGAGATCCGCAAAATAATAGATAATCCTAACGACTTAATAATATGAAGATTCTAGTATTGAACTGCGGTAGTAGTTCTATCAAATATAAGTTATTCGATATGACCTCCGGTGAGGTTATGGCTCAAGGTGGTATCGAGAAAATCGGTTTGCCGGGCGCGTTCCTGAAATTGACGGATAAGGAGGGCAAGAAGGTGGTTATCGAGAGAGAGATTCCCGGCCATCAACAAGGCATCGAGTTTATCTTGAGCGTATTGACCGACGCAACTTATGGTTGTATCAAGGACTATAAGGAGATCGACGCTGTTGGTCATCGTTTGGTACATGGTGGCGAGGAGTTCGCTTCTAGCGTATTGATCAATCAGGATGTAATCAATAAGGTAATCGAGTGCTCTGATCTGGCTCCGCTTCATAACCCGGCTAACTTGAAGGGTGTTCGGGCGATGGAGGCTTTGATCCCGGGTATTCCTCAAGTAGCGGTGTTTGATACGGCTTTCCACCAGACCATGCCGGATTATGCGTATATGTACGGTTTGCCTTACGAGATGTACAAGAAATATGGCGTACGTCGTTATGGCTTCCACGGAACCAGTCATCGATATGTATCCCGTCGTGCTTGTGAGATCTTAGGTGTTCCTTATGAGGATCAGAAGATTATCACGGCTCACGTAGGTAACGGTGGTTCTATTACCGCCATCAAGAATGGTAAGAGCGTGGATACTTCCATGGGCTTGACTCCGGTTGAGGGTCTGTTGATGGGTACTCGTTGCGGCGACGTGGATGCGGGTGCTTTGTCTTTCATCATGGATAAGGAAGGCATGGATGGTGCCGGCCTTTCCGACTTGATCAATAAGAGAAGTGGTGTTGCCGGTCTTTCCGGTATCTCTTCCGATATGCGTGAGATCGAGGCTGCCGTAGCTGCCGGAAATCCGCATGCGATCATGACCTTGAACGTATATAACTACCGCATCAAGAAATATATCGGCGCTTATGCCGCCGCTATGGGTGGTTGCGATATCTTGGTTTGGACCGGTGGTGTCGGTGAGAACCAATGGGCGACCCGTCGTGCGGTTTGCGAGAACATGGAATACATGGGCATGAAGATCGATGTTGAGAAGAACGAGGGCATGCGTGGCGAGGAGATGGTAATCAGCACTCCGGACAGTAAGGTGACTATCATCGTCGTTCCTACGGATGAGGAATTCATGATCGCTGCCGATACCTTGGAGATCTTAGATAAAAAGTAACCAGTAACGTTTCATATAATTTTAGCTAATCCTCGCAGCTTACAAAACACGGGATTAGTGTTTAGATCGCCCCGACACCGGTTGGGGCGATCTTTTTTATGCGAATATCGGATTATTCGTTACTTTTGCGGAATTACATATTAAATATATACAAAACATGGCTCAATACAAACGTATCTTATTAAAATTAAGCGGTGAGTCGCTGATGGGTGGTAAACAATATGGGATCGATGAGGTTCGCTTGAATGAATATGCGGCACAGATCAAGGAGATCGCCGAGATGGGTGTACAGATCGGTATCGTGATCGGTGGCGGTAATATTTTCCGCGGGTTGAGCGGCGCTTCCAAAGGTTTCGATCGGGTAAAAGGAGACCAGATGGGTATGCTGGCAACGGTGATCAATAGCTTGGCGCTTAGCTCCGCTTTGGTCGCTCAAGGTGTGAAGGCGAAGGTACTGACGGCTATCCGTATGGAACCGATCGGCGAGTTCTATAATAAATGGCGTGCGATCGAGTTGCTGGAACAAGGCAACGTGGTAATCATGTCTGGCGGTACGGGTAATCCGTTCTTTACTACGGATACCGGATCTTCCTTGAGAGGCATCGAGATCGAGGCGGATGTCATGCTGAAAGGTACCCGTGTGGACGGTATTTACACCGCTGATCCGGAGAAAGATCTTACGGCTACCAAGTTCTCCGATATTACGTATGATGAGATCTATACCCGGGGCCTGAAGGTAATGGACTTGACCGCTACCACGATGTGTAAAGAGAACAACCTCCCGATCATCGTATTCGATATGGACACCAACGGCAACTTGAAGAAAGTGATGAGCGGAGAGAATATCGGGACACTGGTGCATAATTAGTGCCATTAACCGATGACATGGCAGTGCCATGCTGATGGCATAGTTGTGCCACTGGTTATGGCACAGCTATGCCATCCGTATGGCACTGTCGTGCCACAGGCATGGCAAGGTTGTGCCAGCCCTGTGGCAAATACGTTAGACCTTTATTCTTGTATATGAAGCATCCCTTTTTACTAGTATGGTTAACCTTGATCGTATTGTGTGGTTGCACGAGCTCGGGGAAACAGAAGAGGCACGTTATCGGCCTCTCCCAATGTATGTTGGACGATGCTTGGCGGGAAGCTATGATTAACGATATGCGTATCGAAGCCTCTAACTATGATGATGTGGAAATTATTATAAAGGACGCGCAAAACAATAACGAGACACAAATACAACAAATACGAGACTTGATCCGCCAAAAGGTGGATGTCTTGATCATCTCCCCCTATCAATCCGAGCCGATCACGGCAGTTGCCGAGGAAGCGTACCGTGCCGGAATCCCGACGATCATTACAGATCGCAAGGTAAATACCGATCAATACACCTCTTTTGTCGGGGCGAACAATTATGAGATCGGACTAGCGGCAGGCAATTACGCCGCCCATTATCTTCCCCCGAACGCTATTATCTTAGAGATATGGGGACTCACGCAAACCTCCCCGGCGCAAGAGCGACATAAAGGTTTTGTCGATGCCTTGCGAGAAAGGGAGGATCTTTCTTTCCGTAAGATAGAAGGACAATGGCTGGTCGATACCGCCCGGATGGAGCTTCGGAAGTTAGAGCATCCCGAGCAGATAGATTTCGTTTACGCCCATAACGACATGATGGCCATAGCCGCCCGGGAATACTTTATAGCATGGGATTCCATCCGAGGACGGGATTTGCGGATTATCGGCGTGGATGCTGTGGCGGGTGCCGGTCTGGAAGCCGTGGAAGATGGACGGATCAACGCCTCTTTCCTCTATCCGACAGGAGGGGAGCAAGTGATTCGCACGGCTATGCGTATCATTCAAGGGGAGCCGGTGGATAAGTTTATCCCTCTTCGTACGGCTCCGGTAGATCATCAGTCTGCCCGCACCTTATTGTTGCAAGCGGACCAACTCCAGAAATATAAGCAACGTATCGAGGCGCAGCGTTCCCGCATCGACGGTTTGTCCGACCGGTTTTATTTCCTGCGAAACTCTTTAGGGGTGATCTCCTTATTGATGATCGGTTTTATCGCCCTTTCCATTTACGCCTTTTACATAAACCGGAAGATGAGGCAGGCGAATCGTAAGCTAATCTCCTTGAACGCGGAGATGAAAGAGGTGACGGCGCAGAAACTCCAATTCTTTACGAATGTCTCCCACGAGGTACGTACGCCCTTGACCTTGATTCTCGCCCCTTTGGATCGCTTGATTGTCTCGTTGCGGGAATCTCCTTACGCCTCGGATCTAGGACTGATCCAGAAGAACGCCAACCGTTTGTTGCGTGTGATCAATCAGATATTGGATTTCCGGAAGGTGGAAGGCAAGCAAGAGAAACTAGCGGTACGGGAAATCGATTTGGTTCCTTTCGTTGGCGAGATCAAATCTTATTTTGACAGTATGGGCTCGGTACGTGCGATCTCTTATACATTCACTTCTTCGATGAAGCAATGTACACTATGGATTGATCCGGACTTATTGGAGAAGGTATTAGTCAATCTTCTCTCGAACGCTTTTAAGTTTACGCCAGAGGGAGGTAGCGTGCGGATAGAGCTGACAGAAGAGGAAGATAGGGTCTTTATACGGGTTATCGATACGGGAAGTGGTATCCAACCCGGTAACCTTCCGCATCTGTTTGACCGTTTCTATACGGAGGATCGGTCGATGGGAACCGGGATCGGATTACATTTGGTAAAGGAGTATATAGATATGCACGGAGGGGAGACCCGTGTGGAGAGCGAGCCGGGACAAAGGACTACCTTTACGGTCTGCCTACGGAAAGGAAAGGCGCATTTCGAGGATAGCGACCTGATGGAAACGCCCGTATCCCATCAAGCCTACGAAGCCTCCCGGTTGGACGACTCGGAAACCAAGGAGATGCTTTCCAAGACCTATCCTTATACGATACTGATCACCGAGGATGACGATGAGGTCCGCGGCTTTTTGGAACGTGAGCTTAGCCTTCATTTCAAGATCCGGACGGTCGCGAACGGGAAAGATGCCTTGCGGGTATTGGAAGAGGAGGAGATATCATTGGTAGTAAGCGATGTGATGATGCCGGAGATGAATGGTTTCGAACTTTGCCGGACGATCAAGTCGCAACTTCCCTTTAGCCATATCTCGGTGATCTTATTGACCGCCTTGACCGATGAGCGTCAACGGATTTTCGGAATAACCGGCGGGGCGGACGATTATATACAGAAGCCTTTCCATACGGATTACGTGAAGATCAAGATTATCCACCTATTGCAAGAACGCCAGAAGTTACGGGAACGTTTGTTGGAGAAGCTGCGGGATAATAAGCTCCTTCTGTCCGAGCCGGAAAAGGTGGAGAGTATCGATGATACCTTCTTGCGTAAGTTCGCGGAACAGATCGAGGCGGTTTATGCGGACCCCGAATATAATGTGGAGAAACTAAGCGAGACCTTGGGATTATCCCGGGGGCACCTTCACCGGAAGATCAAGGAGCTGACCGGAACCGCACCCGTCGAGTTCTTGCGTACCTATCGCTTGAATAAGGCGACCCAGTTGTTGAGGCAGAACGCGTATACGGTGAGTGAGGTCGCTTACCGAACCGGTTTCTCCTCGCCCGCTTACTTCTCTAAATGTTTCAAGGCGGTCTACGGGGTTACGCCTACCGAGTATCAATAACATTTGTACGATCTTTATCACAAATGTCATATCTCCCCATCTTTAGGGGATAAGTGCTTTTCTATCCGGAAGAATCCTATTAATTTTGGCGGAGAATCAAACTGTATTATCCTTTAATCCGTTCGTTTATGAAACAACAAACAAAGAGACTTCTTAAGAGTTTATGTATGGCTGTCGGTGTCGTTTTATTAAGTGCTGTCGATCCGTTGGCCGGATATGCGACAGAACGTACTATAGATATAAAGCATCTGGGCGAAGGACAAAGCATTGTCCGTGTGGATGCGCAAGCCAAGTATTTGTTGCTTCCGGTCGAGGAGTCCTCGCCGGAATCCAAGTTATATATGATTGTCGATAATGACGTGGTACGGACTTTCAATGTTCGTTTGGCGGTGAATAAGGTGGATTATTTCGTTCCGGTAGATCTCTCGGGGTATGCGGATAAGCATATCTCCTTCAACTTCCAGCTTGCCCCGGAATCGGCTCTTTGCTGGAAAGAGATGAAGCTATCCGATCAGTTTGATTCGTCTAACCGGGAGAAATTCCGTCCGGCCTATCATTTCTCGCCGGCTTGGGGATGGATGAATGATCCGAACGGCATGGTATACAAGGATGGTGAGTATCATTTGTTCTATCAATACAATCCGTATGGCTCGATGTGGGGGAATATGCACTGGGGGCATGCGATCAGCAAGGACTTGATTCATTGGGAGCATCAACCGGTGGCGATCGCTCCGGATGCCTTGGGTACGATCTTCAGCGGTAGCTGTGTGGTGGATAAGGATAATACCGCCGGTTTTGGCGCTGGCGCTATCGTGGCTTTCTATACCTCGGCCAGCGACCGGCAAGTGCAGAGTATGGCCTATAGCTTGGACAACGGCCGGACGTTCAAGAAATATGACCGGAATCCGATCCTTACTTCTACGCAACGTGATTTCCGTGACCCGAAAGTTTTCTGGCATAAGGAATCCAATAAATGGATCATGGTACTCGCCGTAGGGCAGGAGATGCAACTCTATTCTTCTCCCAATTTGAAGGACTGGACGTATGAGAGCAGTTTCGGGGAAGGACAAGGAGCGCATGCGGGCGTTTGGGAATGCCCGGACTTGATCGAGCTTCCGGTGAAGGGTACGGAATTGAAGAAGTGGGTCTTGATCTGTAATATCAATCCCGGCGGTCCGTTTGGCGGCTCCGCTACCCAATATTTCGTAGGTACGTTCGATGGGAAACAGTTCGTGAATGAATCTCCGGCCTTGACCAAATGGATGGATTACGGCAAGGATCATTACGCTACGGTAACTTGGAGTAACGCTCCGGAGGACCGGAAGATCGCCTTGGCTTGGATGAGCAATTGGGAGTACGCGAATAACGTGCCGACCTCGCAATACCGGAGCGCGAACTCGGTTCCTCGCGACTTGGTTCTTTATACGAAAAACGGGCAGACGTACTTGAGCAGCACCCCGTCTCCCGAGGTGTTGAAGTTGAGAGGGAAAGCCCAGAAGAAAGGTTCCTTCAAGGTAGACCGTTCCCATGAGGTCAATCCGATACTTTCCGATCATATGGGAACCTATGAGATCGAGATCAAGTTTAAGAATAACGGAGCCGATATCATGAGTTTCCAATTGTTTAACTCGAAAGGTGAGGAAGTGGAGATGCATTATAATCTTCTGGATAATACGTTCACGATGGATCGCCGTAACAGCGGGGCTACGGATTTTAGCAAGACATTCGCCACGGCTACCTCGGCCCCGATCTCCGCCGCTAAGGAATATACCTTACGTTTGTTGGTAGACAATTGTAGCATAGAGGCCTTCGACGGGAATGGAGAGTTTGTCATGACCAACCTAGTCTTCCCGGAAGAGCCGTATAATCGCATTAGTTTCAATGCGAAGGGAGGAGCGTTTACGGTTACGTCATTAACCATTTATCCCTTCAAATAATTAAAAACAAAATATATCATGGAAAAGAGTAAACCTGTAGTAGTAGGCATTGGTGAATTATTGTGGGATGTTTTCCCGGAAGTGAAGAAAGCCGGTGGAGCGCCGATTAATTTTGTGTATCACGCTACCCAATTAGGAGCGGAAGGTTACGCGATCAGTGCCGTGGGCAACGACGTGTTCGGAACCGAGATTATTCAGGAATTGGATAAGAACGGTATCGATAGTAATTATATCAGTACGGTGGAATATCCGACCGGAAGCGTGATGGTAGAGCTAAAGAACGGCATCCCTTCCTATACGATCATCGAAGGTGTGGCATGGGATCATATCCCTCTTACCCAAGCGTCTATCGACCTGATGAAACGTGCGGACGCCGTATGCTTCGGAACATTGGCGCAACGTGCCGCGGAATCTCGTGAGACGCTTCGTACCTTGCTTTCTTATATGCCTAGTCATGCCTTGCGCTTTTTCGATATCAATATCCGTCAGCATTTCTATTCGAAGGAGCTGATCGAATCGTTGCTCGAATTGGCGAACGTATTCAAGATCAATGATGAGGAATTGGAAATGCTTCGCCCGATGTTTGGTCTGGAAGGCACGATAGAGGATATGTGTCGCTGGTTCATGAAGAAATATGGTTTGCGCTATTTGGTACTTACGGCCGGGGCGGAGTATAGTACGATCTTTTCCGAGGAGGAGGTCTCTACGATTCCTACCCCGAAGGTACAGGTGGTAGATACGGTAGGCGCCGGCGATTCTTTCTCCGGGGCGTTTATTTCATCGATCTTAACCGGAAAACCTTTACGTGAGGCACATGAGAAAGCGGTAACAGTAGCCGCTTATGTTTGTACGCAGAGTGGCGCATGGCCTGCTTACCCTAAAGATTTATAAGCCATGAGCGAGAAGACTTCATCCTTGAAATTGATTCCCGTGATGTTGGCGTTCTTCGCCATGGGATTCGTGGACTTAGTGGGAATCGCCTCTAATTACCTGAAAGCGGATTTAGGCTTGAGTGATTCGGAGGCGAATATCTTCCCGTCGCTCGTGTTCTTCTGGTTCTTGATCTTCTCCGTCCCGACGGGAATGTTGATGAACCGTATCGGGCGGAAAAAGACCGTGCTATTGAGCTTGATTGTGACCTTCCTTTCGCTAATGATCCCGATCTTCGACGACGCGTATATGGTCATGTTGATATCCTTCTCCCTGTTGGGTATCGGCAACGCTTTGATGCAGACTTCCTTGAACCCGTTATTATCGAATATCGTAAGCGGGGATAAACTAGCTAGTTCTTTGACATTCGGTCAGTTCGTGAAGGCGATCGCCTCCTTCTTGGCGCCTTATATCGCTATGTGGGGGGCTACCCAAGCGATACCGTCGATGGGACTCGGTTGGCGTGTCTTGTTTCCGGTCTATATGGTGATCGCCGTGATCGCTATCCTGCTATTGGGAGCTACCACTATCCATGAGACCAAAGAGGAGGGGCGGCCCTCCACCTTTGGCGAATGTCTGGCTTTGCTGGGCAAGCCTTTTATCCTGCTTTGCTTTATCGGTATCATGTGCCATGTGGGGATCGATGTAGGGACGAATACGACCGCCCCGAAGATCTTGATGGAACGTCTAGGCATGACATTGGCCGACGCAGGCTTCGCCACGAGCCTGTATTTCATCTTCCGTACGGCGGGATGCTTCTCCGGGGCTTTTATCTTGCGAAAAGTCTCTCCGAAAGGATTCTTTGCCTTTAGTGTTTTCTTGATGTTATTGGCGATGATCGGTCTGCTGTTCTTCCATTCGAAAGAGATCATCTATGCTTGTATCGCCTTGATCGGCTTTGGAAACTCGAACGTCTTCTCCATTATTTTCGCCCAAGCCCTGCTTTCTATGCCGAATAAGCAGAATGAGGTGTCCGGTTTGATGATTATGGGACTGTTTGGCGGCACGATCTTCCCGATCTTTATGGGCGTGGCATCCGATATGTTGGCTTCTCAAGTAGGGGCGGTGCTGGTGTTGTGCGTGGGTGTAGCCTACTTACTATTCTTTACGTCTAAGTTAAGTAAACAGTGAAGGTGATAAGCTTTTATACGGTACTATAAATCTTTTGTTAGGGAGTATTTTAATTATATGTTTGCGAAGTTGGAAATCTTTATTACTTTTGTTAATTAAAAGATTCGCAAACAAAAAACGTATATTTATGATAGATACGAAACAATTGATCAAAGCAGGGGAAGAGAAGATGACGTTCGCCATTGAGTATCTGGACGAGCAATTGTCTCACATTCGGGCTGGTAAGGCTAATCCGAAAATCCTCGATTGTGTGAAGGTAATGTATTATGGGGCGCCTGTTCCTCTTACTAACGTGGCTACGGTGACGGTTCCGGACGCACGGACTATCATGATCACTCCGTGGGAGAAGAAGATCATCCGCGATATTGAGAAAGGTATTCTGGATTCTGAGTTAGGTATCACGCCGGAGAATAACGGTGAGGTGATCCGCTTAGGTATTCCTCCGTTGACTGAGGAGCGTCGCCGTCAATTGGTGAAACAATGTAAGCAGGAGGCGGAGAATGCGAAGATCAGCGTTCGTAACGCTCGTCGTGACGCTATTGAGGCTTTGAAGAAAAGCATCAAGTCTGATGGGGTTCCCGAGGACGTAGAGAAAGACGCCGAGGCAGAGGTTCAGAAAATCCATGATAAGTTTATCAAAAAGATCGATGAGCTTTACGCCGCTAAAGAAAAAGAAGTAATGACCGTTTAAATAATTGAAAGTTGAAACTTGAGAATTGAGAATTAAGGAACCCCATTGAGTCCTTATTCCAATTCTCAATTTTCAATTCTCAATTTTCAATTCTCATGAGGGGACTGGTAATAAAAAACACAGGTAGTTGGTATACGGTCCGTACGGAAGACGGGCGAGATATAGAGAGTAAGATCAAGGGTAACTTTCGTCTGAAAGACATAAAGAGTACCAATCCGGTCGCGGTAGGAGACCGTGTCGTAATCGATATTAATAAAGAAGGAACCGCTTTTATTACAGAGATCGAGGAGCGTAAGAATTATATCATCCGTCGTGCCTCTAACTTATCGAAGCAATCGCATATTATCGCCGCGAATTTGGATCAGGCGATGCTGATCGTTACGGTGAATTATCCTATAACAACAACGATATTTATCGATCGCTTCTTGGCGACCGCCGAGGCTTATCGTGTCCCCGTTAAATTAGTTTTCAATAAGATTGATCGTTATAATAATGAGGATCAAAGGGCGTTGGAGTGTTTAATCGAGTTGTATACCTCGATTGGCTATCCCTGTTCGACGCTATGTGCCCGGACCGAGGAAGGTTTGGATGCCTTGAAAGCGGATCTAAAAGATAAGATTACGCTTTTGTCCGGCCATTCGGGTGTCGGAAAATCCACGATTATCAATAAACTGGTGCCGGGGGTGAATCTCCGTACCGGTGATATCTCCGAATATCATAACAAAGGAATGCATACGACCACCTTTTCCGAGATGATTTCTCTTCCCGGGGGAGGCTATTTGATCGATACTCCGGGTATCAAAGGATTTGGAACGATCGAGATGGCGGACGCTGAGATCTCCCATTATTTCCGGGAGTTGTTTAAATACTCGGAAGAATGCCGTTTCAATAACTGCACGCACCGTCATGAACCGGGCTGCGCCGTCATTCAAGCCGTTAACGATGGGCTAATCAGTGAGTCCCGCTATAAAAGCTATCTAAGTATCTTGGATGATCGCATGGAAAGCAAGTACCGGGAAGAATTCTAACACTTTATTACAACATCAAACGGCCGGCAGGCTCATACCGGTGATTTTCCGGTATAGATCGAGCGCATATACATCGGTCATGCCGGAGATATAATCGAGTACGCATTGTATCTTGCCATATGTAGTAGGAGCTTTCGTGTCGTATTGCTCCGGTATCCGTTGTAAGAGCAGCTTGCTGTAAGCATGCTCTTGGTTCATCACGGCCTCGGTCAAGCTGTCGATCAGATGGCTGAAAATATGATAACCGGCTAATTCAATGTCGAGCACTTCTTTTGCCTTATATATTTTCTTGTATGCTGTAGCCGAGCAATTAGCGTAAGCCTGCTTGGCTTGATCGCATATGTTACTGATTAACGGAGTGCTGTAGGTACCATTGAGGATGCTTTCCTCGTTCTCTAAAAAGACACGGGAACATTCATCTACTAATAGCCCGATAATACAAGAACGCAGATAGGCGATTTGCTCATTGGTATCGTCTACCATATGCATGACCTTGCGGATATGCTCCAACCGCTCTCCTTCGAAAAATCCCAATAATAGTTGTATGGCCTCTTCGGTGGTCAGGATATGTAGTTTGCAAGCATCTTCTATATCCATAATTTGATAGCAGATATCGTCTGCCGCCTCTACTAAGTAAACTAACGGGTAACGAAGAAATTTGTCCGGGGCTTCCGGGCTATGTCCGATCCCTAGCTCTTGGGCGATTTGCAGATAGCTTCCCTCCTCCGATTGGAAAAAGCCGAATTTCCCTTTCTTTCCTGAATAGATGGATGCGTAAGGATATTTGATGATAGAGGCTAATGTGCTATATGTTAAGGCAAATCCCCCTTTTCTGCGTCCAATGAACTGATGGGTCAGCAACCGCATGGCGTTTGCGTTACCTTCAAAATGGACGAAGTCTTCCCAGCGTCCCCGTTCCTTCCGTACTTTCTCTTCTAGTTTTCGCCCATTCCCTTCGGAGAAGTAAGCGGAGATCGCTCTCTCTCCGGAATGCCCGAATGGAGGGTTTCCCATATCATGGGCAAGGCAAGCGGCTGATACGATGGAACCTATCTCCGGGAAGTTGATACTGCCATCCGGATATTTTTGCATAAGTCCTTTCGCTACGTTATTACCCAATGAACGTCCTACGCATGATACTTCCAGACTATGTGTAAGTCGGTTATGTACAAAGATACTTCCCGGAAGGGGGAACACCTGTGTCTTGTTTTGTAGTCTTCGAAAAGGGGATGAGAAAATCAAACGGTCATAGTCACGTTGGAAATCAGTTCTCTCATGTTTCCGCTCGTGATACTCTTCCATCCCGAAACGCTTGCCGGATAATAGCTGGGTCCAGTTCATAGTCAATACATTAATATATATATCGCAAATGTAGAGATAATCTGTGCAAATCATTGAATATTTGTGGAAGAAATTAGAGTTAATGGTTAATTTCCTGACTGAGTTGTTTTCGAAGCTTGTAAATAGAGCTGTAATTTTATTCCAAGATGATAGTCAGATAGCGATTGGATGTTATAGGAGGAAGAAGATAATGAAGGAAAATTATGTTAATTGAAATTTGTTGTTAGTTTCATTAGAACTAAGTCGTTTTTCATATTTTGACAGACAAATATATATATAATAACTATACATACAAGTTAAAACGTAACAAAAATCAGTATGTTCCTCACTTTTTCAGGTGTTTGCGATAACACATAGTCAAATTTTCATCATGCCTCAATAAATTAAATATGTTAATTTGATTTAGTTCTAATGATACTACGTTGTTATTATTATTTAAAATAGAACCGTTTGATTTTAAATAGAAAGAGATTTCCGTATGAGCATAATAATAACTTTAAACAAAAAAGAGTAAATGCCTATGCACTAAAAAAGAAAGAAAAGAGAGCCCGATCTCTCTAAAAAGAGTATGAAAATTAAAAAAGCACAAATGTAGAATCACTTAAATCAAAAACGATTTTTCATGAGAAAGTCATTTATCTTATTATTGGCGTTTTTTCTGTGTGTTACAGGATATGCACAGAAACTAACGATTAGTGGTGTCGTCATTGACAAGGATCTAAATGAGCCACTAACAGGAGTGAACGTGTTAGTAAAAGGTACGACAACCGGTACCATTACTGACTTTGATGGAAAATATACCTTGGAGGCTGACGCAAACTCTATTTTGGTATTCTCTTATTTAAGTATGAAAACGATTGAGGAGCCTGTAAATGGCCGTACGAAAATCGATGTTACGATGGTTTCAGACGCAGAGGCTTTGGATGAGGTTGTCGTAACGGCGATGGGTATCAAACGTGAATCAAAGACTTTGACTTATTCCGCACAAACGGTAGGCGGTAAGGACTTGAACGAGATTAAGAATGTGAATATGATCAACTCTTTACAAGGAAAGAGCGCTGGTTTGCAGATTACCCCGAACTCTACGGGTGCGGGTGGTTCTTCCAAGATCTTGTTCCGTGGTAATAAATCTATTAGTGGTAATAATCAGCCGTTGATCGTTGTGGATGGTGTTCCTATGATGATGAATGTCTCGGATTCACAGATTGATGGATCTTATGGTGGTGGTCGTGACGGTGGTGATGCCATGTCTACTATCAACCCGGACGATATCGCTCAGATTACCTTGTTGAAAGGTGCTTCCGCCGCTGCTTTGTATGGTGCGGTCGCTGCCAACGGTGCCATTATGGTTACGACTAAGTCATCGCAGTCTGGAAAAGTCGCTATAAATGTATCTAGCAATACGACGGTTGAGACTCCGATGGTGTTACCGAAGTTCCAGAATTCTTATGGCGTAAGTAACCAAGGAACGTTTAGCTGGGGCGATAAGCTTGCTTCTGCTTCTCCAAACTATGCGAAGGATTATTATAATCTTGGCTATACGACCAACAACTCTATCTCGTTGGCTGGTGGTAATGATAATATCTCATCTTATTTTTCTTATGCGAATGTATCTTCTAATGGTATTGTTCCGGAGAATACATATATGAGCCATAACTTGCTAGCGAAGGTTGGCTTTAACCTATGGACAAAACTTCATGTAGACGTGTCCGCTCGTTATAATAATCAGCATATCGAGAACCAGCCGACTGCCGGTTATGTGGGTAATCCTACTTTGGGCGCTTACTTGTTTCCAAGAGGAGAGGACTGGGATTATTATAAGAGTAACTATGAGGTGTACGATGGGACAAGAAATATAAATGTACACAATTGGACAAATACCGCTCAAGAGCAGTTCTCCAATCCATACTGGATGTTGAATCGCCAAAAACCGGTTTCTTATCGTAATCGCTATGAGTTTGGCGGTAGTGTCAAGTATGACATAATGGAAGGTCTTTCCGTTACAGGTCGCCTGCGCTATGAACGTGGTGATGAGACATGGAACTTGAATGAATATGCGTCTAGTACGGCAGGCCGTAACTTGCTGGGTACGATGAAAGACACACGCGTGAATAGCGAGCAGACTTATGGTGACTTGTTGGCCCAATATAATAAGACTTGGGAGGATACTTATTCTTTGTCTGTAACTGCAGGTGGAAGCTACCAAAAGACAAAAAGTTCTTCTTTAGAATTGATCGGTTGGGGTGATTCTCAGTTCTCTGTTAACGATGCGGGCGTGATTACAAGTGGTGCTTACTATCCTAATATCTTCTCTCCGGCTAACTATTATAAATTACAGACTACAAAGACTTTGGCCGAGAAACGTTTGAATTCAGTGTTTGCTACTGCCCAATTTGGTTATAAGGAAGGTCTGTTTATCGATGTTAGTGCCCGTAACGACTGGTCCTCAACATTGGCGTTTACAGATGGTGTTTCATTCTTCTATCCGTCTGTTGGAGCAAGTGTTTTGTTGGATAGATTTATTGATTTCGGCAAGAACGTGGATTTATTCAAGTTACGTGCTTCTTATTCTATTGTAGGTAACGATGTGCCTATCGGTGTGACCAACGAGCGTTATACATTAGGAGATCAAGGAGCGTTGAATCCGCCGGAAAAATCATCTTTCCGTACGTTGAAACCAGAAAAGACAAATTCGTTGGAAGTCGGCTTTGATGGTACATTCTTCCAGAATCGTTTCAACGTAAATTTGACCTATTATAAGACAAATACCAAGAATCAATATTTTGACATCTCCGCTCCATGGGAAACTGGTTTGAAGAGCCGTTATATTAATGCTGGTAACGTACAGAATCAAGGTTTCGAGGTTAGTCTAGGTTGGTATAATCAATTTACGGATAATTTCAGCTGGAGCACGAACTTTAACTTCTCTTACAATAATAACAAGATTATAGAGTTGGCCGACGAGCTTTCCGAGTGGAACCTGACAAGTTATTGTACAGGTGCCAAAGTGCTCTTGAAAGAAGGTGGGCATTTCGGAGACCTTTATGTTCGCGACTTACAACGTGATGATAACGGAAAGCCTATTGTCTCTGATACCGGTGCCCCTGTATTAGCTGGATCCGATAATAAAGATCTTGTTTATGCGGGCGATATGAATGCGAAAGTGAACATGGGTTGGACTAATACCTTCCACTATAAAGATTTCACGTTGTCATTCTTAATCGATGCGAAGGTTGGCGGTAAGGTCTTGTCGATGACTGAGGCTACCATGGATGGTTGGGGCGTTTCCGAACGTTCTGGTTTGGCTCGTGACGCAGGTTTTGTAGAGGTCGATGGAGTACAATTTGACCCGCAATTGTATTATTCAACTACCGGTGGTACAAGCTACAACTCTAATATCTTGACTTCCCAGTACGTATATGACGCAACTAATGTTCGTTTGCGTGAGTTATCATTTGGTTATACCTTCCGCAACTTGTTTGGCGCAGGTAAAAACTTGACCGCTTCTATCATTGGACGTAACTTGTTCTTCTTCTATAAGGATGCTCCGATGGATCCGGATGTAGCTGCTGGAACGGGTAATGGCTGGCAGGGTATCGATATGTTTGCGTTGCCGACAACCCGTAGCTTTGGTTTGAACTTAAAACTTAATTTCTAAATCTTACAGGTATTACTTATGAAACTAAATAGAATTCTAAAATATGCGGCTGTATCAGCTTTAGCTTTTAGCACAGGATTAACAACCGTGAGCTGTACAGACGATTTTGAGACATTGAATACCGATCAGTATGAGGTAGACCCGAACACTCTTCCTTTCTCTGCGCAGTTTAAAGAACCGCTGTCTTATGTATATGCTCCGCAACAGAACTTGTTCCAGTACTGCTTTAGTTTGAACGTAGACTTGTTTAGCGGTTATTTCATGACACCACATAATTTCAATGGTTCCGGTAACGTGGATTATGCGTTGAATCGTAGTTTTTGTGGAGGTATGTACGAGAATGTTTATTTGCACATATTCAATAATACACGTCGTTTGATCGCCTCTTGTGACGAACAAGGATTGACAGACTATGCGGGAATGATGCGTGTTGTTCAGGCTTATGCGGTCCAGATGTTGACGGATGTTTACGGCCCGGTAGCTTATACGTCTTGCATCGAAGATCCGACAAATGGTGCTTCGTTCTCTTATGATACACAGCAGAGCATTTATAACTCCATTTTCGAATTGTTAGATAAAGCGCTTCAAGATTTCCAGAGTCCGAAATCCACATTGGAGGAGAGACAGTCATTCGACTATTGGTGTAATGGCGATTTGGATATGTGGATTCAAGTAGCCAATCAATTAAAGCTACGTGCAGCCTTGCGTATCGTGAAGGCCGACCCGACTTTAGCTAAACAAAAAGCTGAAGAGGCTGCCAAGGGCGCTATCTTAAAGCAGGATGTATTGATCAATAAGAGTTTGAGTAATGAGCAAACTCGTATGTTCGAATGGGGAGATAGTGGCATGAACGCTAACTTAACCACGATACTGGAAGGATTCCAAGATCCTCGCTTACCGCTGTATATGACGAAGAACCAAGCTGATGTTGAATGTGAGGATGGGAAGACGATTGCATCCGGTACTCAATATTTAGGTATTCGTGGCGGCTGTGACTTGCCTGCTAAACCGAATCAATGGGGTAACTTCTCGAAGATCGTTTGTTCTTATACAACAGCTTTACCGGTAATGATGGCAGCCGAAGGTTATTTCTTGCGTGCGGAAGGTGCGTTGCGTGGTTGGAGTAACATGGGAGGTACGGCGAAGGAACTGTATGAGCAAGGTATCCGTGTTTCTATTAAGAATCAGTTGGCTTATAAGGGAAGTCTGGCCGGAGTAAGTTCAATTTCAGAAACAGAGATCGATGCCTATATCAGTGGCACGACAACACAAAAGGACTTCGTCGACCCGGTTAATGGTCAAAACAGCATCAAGGCTCAGAATGATATTACGGTTAAGTGGGATGAGAGTGCGACTAATGAGAAGAAATTACAACGTATTATCACACAGAAATGGATTGCGAACTTCCCGTTGTCTTGCGAGGCTTGGGCGGAATTTCGTCGTACAGGTTATCCGAAATTATTCCCGAACCGCGTGAATAAGAGTAATGGGGATATTGATACGAATGAACAGGTTCGTCGTTTATTGTATTCCGATAATGAGGATAATACGAATACCGTGGAATATCAAAAAGGTATCGAGCTGCTGAACCAAGAGAATACGGGTTCGATCTCCGGTGATAAAGGTGGCACTCATGTATGGTGGGATAAGGCTGGTGTAGGTAATTTCTAATCGGCATTAATAGGTTTTATTGTTAAATAATATGTAATGAAAGGGCTTCTTCGAGTTTGCGAAGAGGCCCTTCTGAATTTTGTAGTACTTTAGAAGGATAAATCTAAGATTATTATGATGAACAGATGTATTTATTTATTTTGTTGGCTTTGTCTGGCTTGCTGGTTAAAGCCCGTATCAGCAGAGGAGCAAGCCTTGTTGGCGATTCCTGAGCCGGGAGAGAAAACCTTGATTCACTCAGATTGGTATGCCCGGAAAGCGAATGAAGTGAAAATGGATGGGAACCGGTTGAGCGCGGCGCCTTTGGATAAAACAGGATGGTTACCGGCCCGTGTGCCAGGCACGGTATTGACTACACTTTTGGAGAACCATATGTATCCGGCTCCCGAGTTCGGCTTGAATAACAATCTGATACCCGATATACATGAGGTCGGCAATGATTTCTATACTTATTGGTTTACTCGTCAGTTTACTATCAATAATTTACCAGAGGGACGTAATGTCTGGTTAAATTTCCGGGGCATTAATTATAAGGCGGAAATCTTTTTAAATGGTAAGCGGATCAATCGAAATACCCATGAGGGCATGTTCTTGAGGAAGATTTTTAATATAACCCCTTATCTTCGTACGGATGCCCCTAATGTATTAGCGGTATTGGTTTATCCACCTACACATGCCGGAAATCCGAATGGCGGACAAGGTGGCGATGGGCAGATCGCCCGGAATAATACGATGCAATATACGCCGGGTTGGGACTGGATACAACCGGTACGTGACCGGAATACGGGTATTTGGGATGAGGTCTCTATTACGACAACCGGGCCGGTATGCCTCTCTTCTCCTTATGTCGTGACCAAGGTACCCGGCGTACGTGATCCGGAAACGAAAACTCAAAGGGAGGCTTTTGTGAATACCTCTGTCGAGCTAGAGAATACCGGGAGCACTTCCTTAAAAGGACTATTGGTTTGTGAGACGAACGGAACCCGCTTAACCCAGCCAGTTACTTTATCGCCATTCGAGAAGAAAACGGTATCCTTGAATCCTTTAGCGGTAAAGAATCCTCGTTTATGGTGGCCTAGCGGTATCGGTGAGCAGCCTTTATATGATATGAACCTCTCTTTTGAGATTGGGAATCAAGTGAGTGACAGGGAACGGCTGCGTTACGGTATCCGGGAGATTACTTCCGATAAATGCCCGGATAACGGGGGACGCCGTTTCTTCGTGAACGGACAGAAAATATACGTCACGGGTGGTAACTATATTAATTCCGATTGGCTGCTTCGTCTTTCTCCGGAACGTTATCGGGATGAGGTACGTTTCCACGCGGAAATGAATCTGCGTATGATCCGTGTATGGGGAGGTGCGTTGGTGGAACGACCGGAATTCTATAACGCCTGTGATGAGTTCGGTATCTTAGTCTTTCAAGATCTGTGGGGCAGTGGTGATTGCAATGGCGCTTGGGAGGACCCGACCAAAATGGATTCCCGAGAACGTCGTTGGGAATATCCCGATAATCATGATTTATTTATCGCCTCCGTGGAAGATCAAGTGAAAATGATCCGTAACCATCCGAGCCTTTGTTTCTGGTGTGGGGCGAATGAATGGCCTTTAGCGAAAGATATCGATCAATGTTTGAGAAAGGAGGTTTTCCCCCGGTTAGATCCGGAACGTCTTTTCGTGAGTTTCTCTACAGATACGTTGTTTACCCGGAATTATTTGGGGGATAATGGGGATGGTCCTTACGGTATACAAGAGCCGGAATGGTTCTTTAGCTTCCGTTCGCATCCGTTTAATCCGGAAGCCGGATCGGTTGGTTCCCCGGAGGTCGAGAGTATGCGGGAGATGATGACGGAACAGGATTTGGCCGGTTTCCCAAGGAAAGGTTTTACTCGTAATTATACGTGGCGCTATCATAAGGATCTGGGCTATGGCGATCATCTGGAGCGATATGGGGAGGTGAAAGATATCGAGACCTATTGTAAGTATGCCCAAGTCGTGAATTATGACCAATATCGTAGTTTTATGGAAGGCTGGGCCTCTCATATGTGGGATTGGTATACGGGTATCTTGATCTGGAAAACCCAGAATCCATGGACATCCTTGCGGGGGCAAATGTATGATTGGTCTCTCGATGTAAATGCTTCCTTGTACGGAACCCGGAAAGGCTGTGAACCTTTACATGCCTATTATAACCCGGTAACCCGTAAGGCGGGATTGTTGAATACGACCCTGAAAGATTATACGGATTTATCGATTATAGCCCGTATTTATAATCTGGAAGGCAAACTGCTTTGGGAGAAAGAGACGAGAGCGAGCTCCAAGGCGAATACGGTACAGGAATTATTGGATATCCCCGTTCCGGAAGGGATCCAAGGCGCTTATTTCTTACGGCTGGCTTTGAATGCGGACGTTCCCAATATTTATTGGCTGACAACCGAGCCGAAAGACTACACCAGCTTATCTCAACTTCCGAAGTCAAGACCGGATATCAAGACCGAGATCAAGAAGGAAGGCTCGAATTTCGTAGGTACAGTCCGTCTGAGCGCTGATTCGCAGATCTCGTTCTTCAACCGTATCAAGGTCTTTGATAAGGAGACAGGCAAACGAATCTTACCGGTACATTATTCGGATAACTATATTACGCTAATGCCGGGTGACCAACAAGAAATAAGCTTGGAGTTCCCTGCTAATCTGCCGGAGGAGCGAATACAAATCGTGGTGGATAGCTACAATTCTCCTTTGCCTTGACGTACGATCTCGAAATTATCCGTCGTGCAATCTATAACCGTAGAGGCTTCCAATCCTCCGAAACCGCCATCGATTACGATATCCACTTGATGCTCGTATTTCTCGTGTATCAATTCCGGATCTGTCGTATATTCGATCACCTCATCCTCGTCACGGATGGACATGGTTAGGATTGGATTTCCCAAGGATTGTACCAATGTACGGGTAATGTTATTGTCCGGTACACGGATTCCGACTTCTTTCCGGTTCTTGTAAATCTTTGGAAGCTCGCTGCTGGTGGGTAAGATAAAGGTGAAAGGACCGGGCAGATGTTTCTTCATCAGTTTGAAAGCGGCGTTGCTTACCTTGGCGTATTCACTAAGATTAGACAGGTCGTAGCAGATGATAGACAGGTTGCTTTTCTGTGGATTAACTCCTTTCATCTGACATATTTTCTCTACCGCACGCACGTTTAACGCATCGCAACCGATCGCGTAAACCGTGTCGGTAGGATAAACGACAAGGCCGCCGTCCTGCAGGACTTTGACGACCTTGTCTATTTCTTTTTGATTCGGATTCTCCGGATAGATTCTCACTAACATATTAGCCGTAGATAATGTGTCCGTTCTCGTCTGTATATTCCTCTAATCCTTTACTATATTGGTTCATGGCCCGGAGGCTCATACCCATGCTTGAGAAACCACCATCGTGGTATAGGTTCTGCATCGTTACCTTGCGGGTAAAGTCGGAGAACATCATTACGCAATAGTCCGCGCATTCGTCAGCGTTGGCGTTACCCAGTGGACTCATTTTGTTAGAAAAGTCCATCAAGTGTTCCATTCCCTTCACGCCACTACCTGCGGTTGTCATTGTCGGGGATTGGGAGATCGTGTTCACACGTACGCCTTTCTCACGGCCATAGATGTAACCGAAACTACGGGCGATAGATTCCAACAGGCTCTTAGCGTCCGCCATATCGTTGTATCCGAAGAACGTGCGCTGGGCGGCCACATAACTTAATGCCACTACGGAACCATTCTCGGCGATAGCGTCTTGTTTCTTAGCTACCTGTAGCATCTTGTGGAAAGAAATAGCGGAGATATCCAACGTCTTTTCCAGCATTCCATAGTCCAGATCATCGTACGTACGTTTCTTGCGTACGTTCGGACTCATACCGATAGAATGTAAAACGAAATCTATTTTACCACCTAATATTTCCACTGACTTCGCAAATACGGTCTCCAGATCCTCTACGCTGGTTGCGTCCGCCGGGATTACCTGCGCATTCAACTTCTCCGCCAAAGCATCTACCTGACCCATACGAACAGCGATAGGCGTATTGCTTAACGTGATAGTCGCACCTTCCTCTACGGCTCTTTCTGCCACTTTCCAGGCGATAGACATATCGTTCAGAGCACCGAAGATAATGCCTCTCTTGCCTTTCAATAAATTATGACTCATACCTCTTGTTTATTAATTACGGCACAAACATACACAAAATGTGCAACATACGCAAATGAATATCATAGCCTGACATTTGAATATGTGCCTTGATATTAAAACAAGGTAGAGCCATTCTTTGTTGGCGGCTACTTCTTATTCCCGGAAATAAACCCTCTTTACCCGAGGCGAGATAGAGGTTAATATCTCATAAGGGATTGTTTTCAGTTTATCCGAAAGTTCGCTCACCGGTAGTTCGTCGCCGAAAATAATTACGGCGTCGCCTTCTTGCGCATGCGTGTCGGTGACGTCGATCATGCAAGCGTCCATGCAGATGTTGCCGATAATCGGACAGCGTTGTCCATTGATCAAGACTTCCCCACCTCCGTTGCTGAAGTGGCGATCCAGTCCGTCGGCGTATCCGATCGGGATGATAGCGATCCGGGAATCACGTTTCACATAACTCATACGGCTATAACCGATCGAATCCCCTGCGGGTACGTTTTGTATTTGTAAGATCGTTGTCTTCAAGGTGCTGACATTCCGTAAGCCTTTTTGTCCGGATGCGCTTACTCCATATAAACCGATACCTAAACGTACCATATCCATTTGATAAGCGGCGAAACGCTCGATTCCCGCAGAGTTTAGGATATGTTTGATTACCTTATACTCTAACCCGCTTTCTAGTTCCCCTGCGGCTTTGGTGAATTTATCCAATTGTTGATGGGTAAAATCATCGAAGACGTACGAGTCGCTTCCGGCTAAATGAGAGAAGACCGAACGGGCGATAACCCCGGATTGCGCTATCAAGCGTTCACAGATCGCCGGGACATCCTCCGGTTGAAACCCTAGGCGATGCATGCCGGTATCGATCTTGATATGGATAGGGTAAGAGGTGATCCCTCTGCGCTCGGTCTCCCGGATCATGGCATCCAATAGGCGGAAGCTATAGACTTCCGGTTCCAGATGGTTCTCGAACAAGACATTGAAACTGCTGAATTCCGGATTCATGACGATAATGGGGATCGAGATGCCTTCTTTACGCAATTCGGCTCCCTCGTCGGCTACCGCCACGGCCAGATAGTCGCAACGATGTTCTTGAAGGGTCTTCGCCAACTCGTAAGAGCCGGCTCCATAACCAAAAGCTTTTACCATACAAACCATCTTAGTCTCCGGCTTTAGCTTGGAACGATACTGATTGAAGTTGTGTACGATCGCGTCCAGATTTACCTCTAGGATCGTCTCATGCACTTTCTTCTCCAACAACTCGGAGATCTGCTCGAAATGGAAATGGCGGGAACCTTTAATCAAGATCAACTCATCCTTGAATTTCTTGAAGGAAGGAGACTTGATAAATTCCTCGGTGGTTGTGTAAAACTCCTTCTCGATCTCGAAGACGGAAGCATATTCCTTTAAGTCGCGGCCGATACCGATGATACGATCTATCTTCTTACGGCGAACCAAATCGGCGACCTTCTTATATAGAGATTTCGGCAAGGTACCCGATTGAAGGATATCGGAGAGGATTAAAGTGCTCTTTAATTGCTTGCCTACCCGGCGGCTTTGTTGGAAATCGAGCGCGATATCCAAGGAGTTGATATCCGAGTTATAGGTATCATTTATCAACAGGCAATTGTTGATACCTTGCTTTACGTCCAATCGCATAGCCACCGGCTCAAGATGCAAGAATTTTGTTACGTCGTTTACGCTGGTGGGTTTTAGGTAAAGCATAACCGCCATACAATGGATCACGTTCTCGATAGAAGCGTCGTCCGTGAACGGAATGGTAACGACCCGGTTGAAGCCCAGTAAAGTACAGTGAATGATCGTCTCAAACTCTTTCTTATCGATAGACTCGATAAACAAAGGAGCCTCGGAGTCCGTACGGCTCCATGCGATCGCTTTATGGGAAAGGCAAGCCGATTCGATACAATTGGCGATAAATAAATCATCCCCATCATAAATAATGGCTTCGCAATCATTGAAAAGCGTCAGCTTCTCCATACATTTCTGATTGGAGGAGAGGAAATTCTCTTGATGAGCCTCCCCGATATTCGTGATGATACCGATCGTGGGGGCGATAATGGGTTGCAGGCGTTCCATCTCGTCCGGTTGTGAGATACCGGCCTCGAAGATGCCCAGTGTATTTTTCTCGCTCATCTGCCATACCGAGAGAGGAACCCCCAACTGGGAGTTGTAGCTCCGGGGCGAACGTACGATGTTGAACTCGTTATGCAACAGTTGATAGAGGAATTCCTTTACGATCGTCTTTCCGTTGCTACCGGTGATGCCGATCACGGGGATATTGAATTGCTTCCTGTGGTGGGTGGCCAGCTTTTGTAAAGCCCGTAACGTATCTTTTACGATCAGGAAGTTCGCATCCTTCATGCTCTCGAACTCCGGTAGCATATCGCTTACCACGAAGTTGCGAACACGAAGTTTATAGAGTTCCTGTATATATCTATGTCCGTCGTTCGTCTTGGTTTTCAAGGCGAAGAAGAGGCTTTTTTCCGGGAAGGAGAGACGACGGCTATCTGTCAACAGCAAACTGACCGTATCGTCAAGCAATTGGTTTGTTTTAGCACCGATAACTCTTGCTATTTCTTTAATTGCGTATTCCATTCTTTTATTTTAGTTTAGACTTTACTATTTCGATCTCTTTTCTGATATCAAAGGAAGGAATTTTCTCGCTAATTCGTTCCATCTTTAACAAAGTTTGAAGTATAAACCGCTTATAGGCCTCGCTATCCGGTTGAAAGGGCTTATGGTTAATAGCTTTTTGAATATCACCCCATTCTTTAAGGATTGCCGAAGTGTCTGTGGATAAGAAATTTTCGATAAAACGTTGCCAAATATAATCAATGGCCAATGGGGAGGGATGGAGCATATCGTCCGCATAGAAACGATAATCCCGGAGCTCGTCCATAAGGATCTCATAAGCGGGGAAGTAGGCGATTCGGTCGGGATAATCTTTCTGTAAGGCGTCCGTGGCTAGCAATAGGGTAGCTTTGCTGAGTTGGTTCTCGTGCGCCCCGTCTTTCCAGTGGCGGATCGGACTTACGGTAAATAAGATTTTCAAGGCGGGATTTTGTTCCCAAAGGGCTAGTAACAGAGGTTTCCAGTCCTCGACGATCTCTTGCGTGGATAATCGTTGCCGGTCGAACATCTTTTCCGGTAGCTTATGGCAATTCGACACGATTCGCCCGTCGCTCTTGAGGCGGTAGAC